>Ga0315905_10000393_pt1 | contig 48345 bp, 40 predicted proteins | sample LakEriMetagenome_5_FD_203522 | JGI IMG/M metagenome (GOLD analysis project Ga0315905, IMG submission 203522) | Freshwater fungal communities from buoy surface, Lake Erie, Ohio, United States - Buoy 4 MA121 | ecosystem: Environmental > Aquatic > Freshwater > Lake | place: USA: Lake Erie, Ohio...
AACAGCATCTTGCCATTCGTCCACTCAGGGTCGAGCGCTGCGTTGTATTTGCGGTAGAAATTCAAAGCAGGCTCATTCCAATCGAGTACTTGCCAGGTCATGCCTGCGTAGTTTTTTTTAATGCACAGTTTCAGGCACGCTTCGAACAACTCAGCCCCAATGCCTTGCCCGCGCAATGCTTCCTTCACGACGATGTCTTCCAGATAGAGCATCCGGCCTTTCCAGGTTGAATAGCGAACATAATGAAGAGCAATGCCCACAATATCACCATTCATTTCAGCCACAAAAAGGCCGAACACAGGGTTTTCTCCGAAGCCATCTTTCAACATTTCGCTTTCTGTGTTGGTGACCTCGTGAGGTGCCCGTTCGTATTCAGCAAGCTCTCTCACAAGCTGCATTACCTGCGGCACATCTTGCGGTTGACCGGGTCGTATTATCCAATGTTTCATGCGGCAAATCAAATACGGAAATGGAGATTTTGGAAGAATGCATTCCGATTGTTCTGGTGTGTGGTATTTTTGTGCTATGTCGAGTGTTCGTTTGGATAAAGTATCAGCCTTGCTCAAGCGCGAGCTTTCAACCTTGTTTCAGCAAAACATGCACACCATGTTTGAGGGCATGATGATAACGGTTACGCAAGTGCGTGTGTCTCCCGATTTGGGTGTTGCTAAAGCATATCTGAGCTTTTTTCCAACTGATAAAAAGCAACGCGGAATAGAGTTGGCCCAAGAGAAAAAAGGTCATTTGCGTAAGCTCCTGGCTGACCAAGTCGGTAAGCAACTTCGAAAAATTCCGGAGCTCAGTTTCTTCGTCGATGACTCGCTGGATTATTTCGAGGAAATAGATCGCTTGCTCAAGAAGGGCTAAACGTGAATGTCCCGTTATACATAGCTCGTAGGCATCTGTTTTCCAAAAAATCGAGGGGCATAATCAATTTCATTTCAGGTATTTCTATGGTTGTTGTGGCCTTCATTACTGCCGCCATGATTGTCGTAATGAGCGCGTTTAATGGTATTGATGATTTAGTTAAGGCGATTTTTTCCAATGTCGATGCGCCTTTAACTCTTGTGCCCGTGGAGGGCAAGTTCCTTCCTGATTCGTTGATTAATGAAACTGCTCTATTATCTATTAATGGAGTTGCTGGCTTTAGTCGGGTTATTGAAGAGGATGTGCGTTTGTCGCATGAAAATCGGTATGCCATTGCCACCGTGAAGGGCGTGGAACTGAATTATGCTGATTTTTCACCTATCGATACTGCTATAGTTGACGGGCAGTATCTGCTCGAGATAGATAGCTTACCCCTTGCGGTAGTTGGCTCGGGTATTCAAATGGAACTCGATATGCCTCTGCGAGACTATGCGCCGACAATTATGGAAATTGCCGCCCCCATAAGAGGAAGACGTATTTCTGAGTTTAAAGAAGAAGCGTTCAATCAGGAACAGATTGCTGTGAGTGGCGTGTTTGCCATTAATGCTGAATTAGATGCCAAGTATATCATAGTGCCTCTGCATTTTGCTCGGCAGCTCTTTGGAATGCAAGATGTCATATCAAGCGTTGATGTTTTTACAGATGAAGCTTTCGATCAGGAGGAAGTAGTTAATGCAGTGAAGAATCAATTCAAGGACGCTGCAAAGGTGATTACTCGAGAAGAAAAGAATGCGTTGATTTATAAAACGAACGCCAGTGAAAAATGGGCTACGTTTCTCATTCTGCTCTTTATTTTTCTGATTGCCTGTTTCAATATCATTGCTTCTTTGACCATGCTCATAATTGAAAAGAAAAGGGATATTTTCACGCTAAACTCAATCGGTTTCGACACCAGAGCCATTCAGCGTATTTTCATTTATGAGGGTGTGCTCATTAATGTAATTGGAGCTGCTGCAGGAGCGGCAATCGGTTTGTTCATTTGCTTTGCACAGCGAGAGTATGGAATAATTGAGATGACCGGTGGTGCAGTAGAAAGTTACCCCGTGAGTGTTCAATGGCCCGATGTGGCCGGTATTCTTTTGACTGTTATCACGGTCGGAGCTCTTTTCTCGTCGCTGCTGGTGCGCGTCTTGGTGCGTCGTTTCGCAGGAAACGCCATGATGATGGCCCAACAAGTCAGTTAACATGCGGGTGTGTGAATATTAGCTCTTGTAAAATAATGTGTGTTCTGCGCGTTACTACTTTCACTATACCGATATAACGCGCAAAGTGAAAACGATTAAAAGAGTAAGCCTTGTATTGTTGGGTATTCTTGTGTTGCTCTCGATTGCAATTTTTATTGTATTACGTTTTTACGAAGATGAAATCGGCACCTATGCAGTTCGCAAACTCAAGTCTCAGATAACAACAGATTTTGAAGTGGGTGATGTAAGCTTAGCCTTTTGGAAAACATTTCCGAATGCCTCTGTGGAATTGAACGACGTTTATGTCCAGGAGCTCGGCGAAAGGAAGGATACGTTGCTGTTTGCTGAGGCACTTTTTCTGAAATTCAATCTGTGGGATGTGATGCGAGGAGCTTATCGTGTGGATGAGGTGGATATAACACGGGGATTCCTTTTTATGGAGGTAGGAGAGTCCGGTCAAAATAATTGGGAGGTTTGGAAGGAATCAAAATCCGATAGTTCGAATTTTGAAATTGAACTCGAAGAAATCACCCTCACCGAAACACGTGTGTCATACAATGACAAACCCAATCATTTTTTGATAGAGGCACTTGCTACTCAGACCTCCGGAAATGGCAATTTTTCAGCCCGAAACCTGGATGTTGATCTTACGCTTGATTTGTTCGTAGAGCGCCTGTTTAGCAAAGGAGATGTGTTTCTCGAGAAACAGGTTGTGTCCGGTGATGTTGTCATGCACGCTGATTTGGATAATTCAGCTTTTGTATTTGAACCCGGCGAAATTACCGTTGGTGATTTTCAAATCACAGCAGGGGGGAAAACGCAGGGTGATGGCTCGTTAGAGTTTTTGGTGGAAGCCAACGACCAGACGATAGAGGATGCTCTCGATGTTTTGCCGTCGAGCATTCGCAGGAAAATTCAAGGATATAAGGTCGTGGGTGATTTTTCGGGTAAGTCCACAATAGCCCGCAAGAGTGAGCTCGATCCCGTGATTGTGGAGGTTGACTTGAAAGTGGCCGACGGCCAACTGCGCATGAAAGAGGAAGGTGTCGCTTTGGAAGATATTACTACCGACTTCCATTATGTGAGAGGCGCAAAGAAGGATAAGATATTGGTGCGATCGTTCCATTGTTCGCTCGATCGAAGCAGCATTGATGCTGCCGGCAGTATTGTCGGCTTCGAAACTCCACTGGTCGATTTACAGGTAAAGGCAGGTGTCGAATTGAAGGATGTACGCGATTTTCTTGATTTGCAGCAAATAGAAGTGTGCGAGGGAAACATAGTGGCTGAGGCGGCATTAAATGGCACGCTGCGCTACGTGGAGGCCGACACTTCATTTAACTGGCGTGATGTTTTGGCTACCGGCAGGGCTAGTGTCAAGAACGCATCGCTGAGGATGAGTAACTCGAATCGTTTGTTCAATGAAATGAATGCTGATTTCACTTTCGATCGGCAAAGCGCCAATATTTTACAATTTGCCGGTAAGGTGAACGGAAGTGATTTCGCTCTCACAGGTTCACTGAATAATGTTGTTTCTTTTCTTTTCGAACCGCAGGCTCGTATATTTCTGGATGCTGAGTTAACCAGTAACCTGATCGATTTTACGCAACTTGTCGAAGAAGAGACCTCTACAGCGAATGAAAGTGATTACGAGCTCCTTTTTCCGGCTCTACTCGACTTTAATCTGGATTGCTCAATCGGTAAGTTCGTTTTCAGGAAATTTGAGGCAACCGGTGTGAAGGGTGTAGCAACGTTGAGCCAGGGTAAACTGACTGTTGATCCATTGCGTTTTTCTACAGCCGACGGTCAACTCAGCGCTCAGTTGATTCTTGCCCCAATTAGTTCGACAGCATACCGAATGAATTGTTTGGCAGAGGTCAAAGGGATTCACATCGATGAGGTTTTCACCGAGTTTGAGAATTTTGGCCAAACGTTTATTCAGGATCGACATCTGAAGGGAACAGCGGATGCCAATGTTCAATTTAGAGCCGAGCTATCGAATTCGCTCAAGTTGCCTTCCGATAAAATTGAATGTGTTATCGACGTTTCAATTGAGAACGGTGAATTGAACAACCTGGAAACCTTGCAGGAAATTGCAGATTACCTGCGACAGAATAAATGGGTGGCTCCATTTGTAGACGAGGATCGATTCGCGGAGCGTATGCGGAATGTCAAATTCTCCAAACTTCAAAATGTTATTGAGATACGCAACAGGGTTGTCACCATTCCTCTTATGGATGTTCGAAGCAGCGCCATGGACATTGCGGCCAAGGGAACACATACGTTTGATCACGTGATCGACTATGCTGTGGGGTTCAATCTTCGAGATTTACTAGTGAGAAAGGACAAAGATTGGACTGAGGTTGATGATGGTTTAGGAAAATCGATGTATATCTCCATGAAGGGAACCGTAGATAACCCGGTTTATTCAGTAGACAAAGAGTTGGCAAAGGAAGTGAGAAAGGAAGCAATGGAGGCAGAGAAGCAAAATGTTAAGGCATTGCTTAAGGACGAGTTAGGACTCTTTAAAAAGGACGGTTCCGTCGGGAATTATCAAGAGGGAGCACAGCCAAATAAAGATGCAACGATAACGGTAGACTGGGAAGAAAACAATCCACAGCAAGCGCCGGAGAAAATGAAAAGGGATGACGCGAAGCCTGCCACGAAAACAACGGAAGCGGAGAAGCCAAGCGATAAGAAAAAGAAAACTCCGAAGTGGCTGGAGGAAAAAGACTAGCCTCAGCGCTAAGTTTGCGGTATGCATGCAATTCCCACCGAGTTTTCGGATCGAATTCAACGTCAATTTCCCACTGAGTCAGAAGCGTTTTTGGCAGCACTTGACTTGTTACCTGTTTCGAGTGTACGCCTCAACAGTGCCAAGAAAGGGGCTGCTTTTACTCAAACAACTGCCATTCCGTGGAACACGGAAGGATATCTGCTCAGTAACAGACCGCGATACACACTCGACCCTCTTTTTCATGCGGGTTGCTATTATCCGCAGGAGAGTTCGTCGATGGTGCTTCAATGGGTCCTGAAACACATAGTTCCGACTGACACGAAGATTGATGCCCTGGATTTATGTGCGGCCCCCGGTGGAAAATCGCTCATCATTGCCGACTTCCTCAAAGAGAACGGCCGCCTAATCTCGAATGAAATCGTCAGGTCGAGAGCACATATTCTTAACGAGGTTCTGGTTAAGTGGGGCTCAATGAATGTGGCTGTGACCAATAATCGGCCGGCAGACTTTGCCAATTCAGGAATGCTATTCGACCTTATGGTGATTGATGCGCCGTGCAGTGGAGAAGGAATGTTTCGAAAGGACCCCGATGCACGAAACGAGTGGAATACCGGATCGAATATCATGTGTAGTAACAGGCAAAAGGAAATCTTGAGCGATGTGCTTCCTGTGTTGCGAGAAAATGGTATTTTGGTTTATTCAACGTGCACGTTTGCAAGGGAGGAAAATGAAGAGGTAATAGAAACACTCTTGAATAGCGGTGAGTTTGAAACAATCCGCTGGCCCGTTCCCTCGGATTGGAATGTTTCCGTACTCGATGAAAATGGTGTTTATGCCATGCGTTTTTTACCCCATCGCACTCCGGGGGAAGGCTTTTTTATATCAGCACTTAAGAGAGTTTCGGCAGCCTCGGTCAAGAAAACAAAACCGAAGAACGTATTCAGTAAAGCAACTCCAACCGATGGCGAGTTAATACGAAACGTTGGCCTTGTGCCGGATCAATCCCTAATCGCGCCTGATGGCGAGTTGTATCAATCTGTTTTTACGCTACACGAATTGAATTCAATGGCCGGAAGTCTCTATTTCGTCAGTCCGGGTGTTCACATAGGTAGAGTGGTTCGCCATGAGTTGATACCCGCGCATGCACTTGCACTTGCTCAGAATTCAAGGCATGATCACGCAAGAATAGAATTGACCGAATCACAGGCTAATGCTTATTTGCGAGGCGAGTCGGTTGAGGTTGATGCACCCAATGGCTGGAATCAAGTCGCTTTTCAATCGCATCCACTGGGCTGGATAAAAGTGATTGGCAATCGGGTCAACAACTACTACCCTAAAGAGTGGCGTGTGAAGATGAAGGAGTAACTACATTTGAAGTCGTATTTGTGAGTTCCCTTCAAAACATACAGCAGCCAATTGCTTCCGAAATGGAGGCCTTCGAAGATTATTTCAAGGCGGCCATGCGTAGTGAGAATATGTTGTTGGATAAAATCACACACTACATCATCAAGAGGAAGGGTAAGCAAATGCGACCCATGTTTGTTTTTCTCGCTAGTAAAGTATGTGGGGAAGTTACACCGGCTACTTATACCGCTGCTTCTTTGATAGAGCTGCTCCATACCGCAACACTTGTGCACGACGACGTGGTCGATGTGGCCAATACGCGCAGGGGTTTTTTCTCTATCAATGCGCTTTGGAAAAACAAGATTGCAGTTTTGGTAGGAGATTATCTGCTTTCCAGGGGCTTACTTATGAGTGTCGACAAAGGTGAATTTCAATTGCTTCGCATCGTATCGAATGCAGTGAAGGAAATGAGCGAGGGTGAATTATTGCAACAGGAAAAATCCCGTTTGCTGAATATTACCGAGGATGTTTACTACGACATCATACGTCAGAAAACCGCCTCTCTCATAGCAGCTTGCTGCGAAAGTGGTGCCTCTGCTGCCGGAGCAAACGAACGTGAAGTGAGGCTTATGTATGACTTCGGTTTGAATGTGGGATTGGCATTTCAAATCAAGGACGATCTCCTCGATTATGGCTTTGGCGAGAAAATAGGCAAGCCAATCGGAATTGATATTAAGGAGCGTAAGCTTACTCTTCCACTTATTATAGCCTTGAAGAATGCAGAACCTGGCGAGCGCCGGGAGCTGATGACGATAATTAAAAAGCACAATACTGACGGGGTAAAGGTGAAGCACCTCGTGAATAGGGTCATTGCGTTGGGTGGGATAGATTATGCATCGGATAAGATGAATTATTTCCGCAATTGCGCGCTGGATTCACTGGCCCATTTTCCCGATAGTCCTTCAAAAAGCTCGCTCACGGAATTGGTTCATTACACCATCAACAGAAAAAAATGAGAATCGCATTTTTTAGCTTATGCTTGACCCTGTTGCTCATGTCATGCAAGGGAGACAAGGTTAAAACGGAGGATAAGGCGCCCAAGTCATTTTCTATTGCTGGCGCCAAACAGCAAGTAGTGAATTCTTTTCGCGATGGAAAAGTCAAATCAGCAGTGTACATCGATTCTGCAACCACCCGTAAGGTGGCTGAGGTGGAATTTCATACGAACGGTCAACCGAAAATCGATAAGCGTTTCGTGAATGATACACTTCAAGGTGAATCCTGGTGCTATTATGAGAATGGAAGCCCGTGGAGCTTGAACACCTTTGAAAGCGGACTTAATCATGGTCCTTACAAAACATGGCACGACAACGGTCAATTGTATATCCAAGGTCAGTTTGAGTCTGGAATGAAAACCGGCGAATGGTTCACGTATTTCGCCAATGGGAGTCTGAACACGCGCGGTTTTTATTTGAATGATGAAAAAGTTGGCGTTTGGAATTCTTACAACTTGGAGGGGACAATGAAACGGGAACAGGACTTTGGTTCCGGTCAATAGCAGCGATTCACTTTTAACAGGTCATTGTTCACACTCTCATAAGGAGAGTAATTCTGCCCTTACATGCTAGACTATTTTACGGGTAAAATCGTTCAATCATCATGTATAAAATTGTTTTGCTTTCACTGTGCATTTTTTGCACGTCTACTGCATTCGCAGGTAGTGATGAATTAACTCGCGGCGAGTATATTGAAATGTGGAAGGAGGAGGCCGTTTATCAAATGGCAACCCATCGAATTCCGGCTAGTATTACCCTGGCTCAGGGCATTTTGGAAAGTCGTGATGGTAATAGCCGTTTGGCCAAGGAGGGCAATAATCACTTCGGTATTAAATGTCACTCTGATTGGGACGGAAAGCGGATTTACGAAGATGACGACCAGCGTAACGAGTGTTTTCGACAATATCGAAATGCACGCGAATCATTTGATGATCATTCAGATTTTCTGAAGAAGGCTCGCTATGCGCAGCTGTTTGAACTGGAAATGACTGACTATAAGGGCTGGGCTCGCGGATTAAAGGAATGTGGTTATGCTACAAGTCCGGAGTATGCTAAATCCCTTATTCGAATCATTGAAGAAAACAATCTTCAGCAATACGATGAACAAGGCGTTCAGTATGCTCAGCGAAAAGAGGTCCCCGACCGAAAGGAAACTTCACCGCAGGCACGTATCCCTCAGTCGCCCGACAGAAAGTCCGCGAAACGCTCTGCTACGACATCACAGGACGATCGCACTGAGATAACATTAGCCGGAAATCACGAAATAAACGTAAGTGATAATAACATCAAGTATATCATAGCACGCGAGGGTGATACTCGTGAGTCGATTGCCCGCGAAATTGATTTGAATGTTTTGATTTTGAATCGCTTCAATGATTTCAATGCGAAAACAGAATTGAAAGCCGGAGACATTGTTTACCTGCAACCGAAAAGAATGAGAGCCGCGCAGACTGAGTATGTTGCGGTGGAAGGCGACACCTGGTTTTCGATTTCCCACGCTAAGGGAATTAAGCTGAAACAGCTATGCAAGTTGAATGGTGCAACTCCTGAAAGTCCGCTTCAACCCGGCACCAAAGTCGTTATGAAGAAGCAATAATGAAAAAAGTCAACCGTGAGGTTGACTTTTTTTGTTGCCCGACCAGGATTCGAACCTAGACAAACTGAACCAAAATCAGTTGTACTGCCATTATACTATCGGGCAAAAACACTTTTATTCAAAGCGGTTGCAAATTTAATACGCCTTTTCGGATAAACAAGCACATACGCTTACTTTGTCGTACAAAATTTTATTAGTGAAAATACTGGCGAATTACATCAACGGAACTTTGGCAGAACCGGCCAATGGCCGTTACCTCGATAATATCGATCCTTCAACGGGCCTATGTTACAGCAAAATACCGGCAGGCAGTCAAGCCGATGTGGATAGAGCGGTTGAATCGGCTGAGCGGGCTTTTCCTGCCTGGTCACAAACTCAAGCAGCAGAGCGCTCGCGAATATTATTGCGTTTGGCCGATTTGATACATGAACACCGCCATGCGCTGGCAGAAGCAGAATGTATCGATAACGGGAAACCACTTTCATTGGCTGCGCAGATGGACATTCCTCGAGCCGAGGATAACATTCGCTTTTTTGCTACTTCCATTTTGCATTGGCATTCTGAGGCGCACATCATGGAGAATCGTGCAATCAACTACACCAATCGTAAGCCTATTGGCGTAGTGGCTTGCATATCGCCATGGAACCTGCCCTTGTATTTGTTTACTTGGAAAATAGCTCCGGCTTTGGCAGTTGGTAATTGTGTAGTTGCAAAACCGAGTGAGATAACTCCGATGACGGCTTTTTTGTTTTCCAAGCTCTGCATCGAGGCAGGAATTCCGGCCGGCGTTATGAATATCGTGCATGGGGCTGGCGCAGAAGCGGGTGAGGCTCTGGTCAACCATCCGCGCGTCAAGGCTGTGTCTTTTACGGGAGGCACAGCAACAGGCGCGCGAATCGCGGCGGCTGTGGCTCCAAAGTTTAAGAAGCTGTCGCTTGAGCTTGGAGGAAAAAATCCTACCATCATTTTCGATGATTGTGATTACGAAAAGATGCTCAAAACTGCCTTGCGTTCAGCTTTTGCAAATCAGGGGCAAATATGCCTTTGCGGTTCGCGCATTCTAGTTCAGGAATCATTGTACGACCGTTTTCTTGCAGACTTCACTGCGAAAGTAGCTGCCATGAAGGTGGGAGATCCATTGCTTGAAGAAACTAGAACAGGAGCACTTGTAAGCGAGACTCACATGAACAAGATCTTGTCTTACATCGATTTAGCGAAGCAAGAAGGTGGAAGGATTGTTTGTGGTGGTAAGCGCGTTGTCGTGGAGGGACGCTGCAAAGGTGGATTTTTCATTGAACCTACGGTCATTGTTGGACTTGGACCGGAGTGCCGCACCAATCAAGAAGAAATATTTGGCCCGGTAGTGACGATTCAACCGTTTCGGGATGAGGCGCACGCACTCCAGCTGGCGAATGCAACAACGTATGGGCTTGCTGCCTCGCTATGGACAGGCGACGTAACAAGAGCACATCGTTTTTCAGCGCAACTGGAGTCTGGCATTGTATGGGTCAACACTTGGCTTTTGCGCGATTTGCGAACTCCTTTCGGCGGCGTCAAACATTCCGGTGTTGGAAGGGAAGGAGGCTGGGAAGCACTTCGCTTTTTTACTGAACCTCAGAATGTATGTGTTGAACTTCAATAAAAAAAGGCCTGAAATCTCAGGCCTTTTTATATGTTTTCGGAATAACTATTCCGATTTCCCTTTGTAACCATTCAAGAAAAACCAACCAATTTTGCGGTTGAACCAGTTTTCGAAGCTTGATAAATAATGCAGAATCATGTCATTAATGATTTATTGCCGAAGCGTTCATATTCAATTTACAATATGTAAACGTATCGCTTGCGAATTAGTTTCATTGGTGATAATAATCACCGTTCAATTGTTGAAAACCATTGCGTTAATCAGCGTTTCAACCGATAGCGTTTACCGGGCATTCCAATTACGAGGCCCTCAAATTCTAATTGTAGCAAGGCAGCATTGAGTTCACCCCAAGCCATCTTCGTTGCAAGCAGTAAGTCATCAAATGAACTGTTGGGTTTGTCCTGAATCGCACCGAGTATATCTGCCGCATGAGGATCGGAATGTTTCGAAAAATCAAGTGCAGTTTGTCTGGCTACCGCCGGCTGATCCCAATGGAGATATTGCACCAGATCCTCCGCGGAGGTTAGTATGGCGGCTATGTTATTTCTAATTAGTTTATGGCAACCATTGCTGTAAGTGTCACCAACTCGTCCGGGAACAGCAAAAACTTCCCTACCATATGATTGTGCGATGTGCGCTGTTATAACACTGCCGCCCTTCACATCTGTTTGAACTACAATTGTGCAGTCAGCAAGTCCAGCAATTATTCTGTTGCGCATGGGAAACATTTCTGGTGATATAATGGTCTCGCTGGGAAACTCGGTGATAATGCCCCCGTTCAACTCCATGCGTGCGGCCAATGGTCTATGAATCGGTGGATAGATTTTGTCTAGCCCATGTGCAACGCAACCAAGAGTGGGAAGCTTGCATTCAATGGCTGCAATATGCGCCGCGGCATCAATGCCATGTGCTAAACCACTTATGATTGTCGGTTTGAAAACAGTAAGTTCCTCAATGAACCTATGGCAAAAATCTTTGCCATAGCTATCTGCCTTGCGTGTACCCACAATGCTAATGGTTTTCGATGGGTTCCATTCGAAATTGCCCCGTGCAAAAAGAAGTAATGGTCCGTCATCACACTGCCGGAGCCGCTCGGGGTAGTGTTCATCGCTCCAAGAGGCTACGCGAATTCCCTCTTTTAAAATGTAGTCCACTTCTTTCTCTGCCCGCTTAATGTCGGCGCTACTGAGAGCGGATACGGTGGCTTTTCCGATATCGGGTATTCTGAACAGGTGGTGTGGCTTTTCTCGAAAAACAGCCCTGGCACTGCCCAAATGCGTGACCAGTGATTTGGCTTTTATCGGGCCCAAGCCATGGATGCGAGAAAGAGCAATAAGATAGAGCAGTTCGTCATGCATAAGAGCTGGTGCAGGTTTTCATAGTAGAAAAACCGCACCGCGAAACTCGGAGGCATAAAATGGAATATATGCTATTTATTCGCCTGGATGTAATGCTCTATGGCCATGCTCATGGAAGGGGCTTTCGGAGTTGGGGCCATTACATCGATTTTTAAGTTAGCATCCTCTACCGCTTTTGCTGTTGATTGACCAAAGGCTGCAATCCTTGTTTTTTCCTGCTTGAATAGGGGGAAGTTCTTGTATAAAGACTCAATATCCGAGGGTGAGAAAAACACAAGCATATCATACTTCACATCAGCCAAATCTGATAAATCACTGCAAACGGTGCGGTACATGATTGCTTTCGAGTATTGAATCTTCTCCTTTTCAAGAGTTTCCGGTATGCTTGGTTTAAGGATATCACTGCATGGCAATAGGAATTTCTCCGTTTTGTGTTTGCGAATGGGCTCCATTAACTCCTGGAAAGTGCTATGACCAAAGAAGATTTTCCTTTTACGGAATTGTATGTACTTCTGCAGGTAATAAGCGATTGCCTCCGACAGGCAGAAGTATTTCATCGTCTCAGGAATGGTAATGCGCATTTCCTTGGCTAGTCGGAAATAATGGTCAACGGCGTTGCGGCTGGTAAATATGACGGCAGTATGCTCCAAGACATCTACACGCTGTTGACGAAAATCAAGCGCTTCCAATCCTTCCACATGAATGAAAGGTCGATAATCAATCTTGAGCTTGTGTTTTTTGGCAAGCTCAACATACGGGTTTTTTTCGGCGCCCGGATCTTGTTGGGTTATCAATATGGTCTTGACTTTTTCGGCCATGGTAAGTTACTGCTGTAGTATGGTTTGTTTTCAACTCAATTAGTCATGAGCCATTTTAAACCAATGGCAGATGGCAAAATTTCGAGCGTGCAAATGTAGAAAAGAATGTAAAATGGTGTAACACCCGATTCAACGGCTGTTAGTAACGAACGAATGAGCCTATGTGCTATACCTGCTAGCACAATGGCTGCGCTTACCATTACAATGCTTTTTGCCTGATAGAGAGGGAAATAGGCTATTCCTAAGCCTAGTGGAAATAGAATAAGACCTATCATTCGGTTGGTCAGAAATACGCTGTACTCATACTCTGACAAACTAAAGTCACCTGCGCTAAGAATGGATATAGCTCGAAGGGAAGCCCGCTTGAGGAAGTATATCCCGAATAATGTTGCTACAATCCAAAGAAATGGCAGAACTCCTTGAAGCTCGTAGTTGGGCTTGAAGCATTTAATGCCTGCATAAACCAATAGCCCTGCCTGTAAATAGTATACCGTATTGAATAACAAATTCGCTCTTGGCGTGTTAGGCTCTTCGCGAATGGTTTGACGCATGGTGCGTATGTTCCACATGCTATTCCAGAGCCGCGATATTCGCGAAGGGTGCACTTTTCGCGTATAGGCGAGACTAACCAGCGTAAACAGAAAGACCAGAATCATCCAGTCTTCCGATAGGTTTTCGGCATGTCGGAGTGACGCTTCGGGCATGTGCGGTTATTATCGAATCATTTTCAGAAAATTCACCTCGTTTTCAGTGAGATGTCTGAATCTACCTCTGGGTAAATCACGCTTCGTCAGAGATGCAAACATAACGCGGTCAACCTTCTTTACGGTGTATTTGAAATGTTCGAATACAGCTTTGATAATTCGGTCCTTACTGCTGTTGATTCGCAAACCAACTTGCCTAGGATCATCGTTCACAAGGCTAATCTCATCAGCTTTTACAAAACCGTCTTCCAATCGCAATCCTTCTCGAATGGCATCCATGTGCTCGCCTCGGATTTTTTCGATTGTTTCAACATGATAGAGCTTAGGGAAGCCATTTTTGGGTGAAGTTAGACGACGAGCCATTTCTCCATCGTTGGTGAACAACAACAGGCCTGTTGTCATGCGATCAAGACGGCCTATAGGGTATATTCTTTCTTTGCAAGCGCTTTCGATCAGGTGCATTACAGTTTTTCGCTCCAAAGGATCCTCGCTGGTAGTGAGATAATCTTTGGGCTTATTCAGAACAACGTATTGCAACTTTTCGGGCTTCAGATTTTTGTCGTCGTACTTTACAACATCCACGCGTGGATCGACTTTCATGCCCAACTCAGTGACAACTTTGCCGTTTACCTTGACGAGGCCTAATTCAATGAGTTTGTCTGCATCGCGGCGAGATGCAATGCCGGCGTTTGAAAGGAATCGGTTCAAGCGTATGAGGCCGTCGCTGCTTTGGGGAGCAGGCTCTGGTCGGCGTTTGCCGAGGTATTTACCCTTAACTCCACCTCTTGTGAAGGTGCCACGCGATTTGCCGTCGCGCTCTTCCTTTGCCTCCCAGGGCTTTGGAGCACGTTTCGGTTTATCGGTTGAATTGGGTTCTGATTTTCGAATAGGGGCATTGCGACTCGTGCCGCGCGATCCTCTCTTTGACTCTGACTCGCGCTCTTCCTTTGCCTCCCAGGGCTTTGGAGCACGCTTCGGTCTATCGGTTGCTTTGGGTTCTGATTTTCGAATAGGGGCATTGCGACCTGTGCCGCGTGTTCCTCTTTTTGACTCTGACTCGCGCGCATCCCTTTTGGGCTTGTCGGCAGAGGGTTTACTCTTCTTCTCGTTGCGAAAGTCTTTGTCGCGATTGCTTCCTAAAGGACGGGGCATGATTCTGATTTAAGCTGCGAAGGTAAGCTGTTATCCTAGAGTTGGGTAAAAGGCTTGTTCAAGATGAGTAATCTCTGTTTTGCCCTCGGCGTGAACAACAGATACAATATCAAAACGTGGCTCTGCATCAACCCGGAAGTAACGCAGATAGTAATCGGCGCTGCGGCAGATTTTTCGCTGTTTGCTTTGGTTGACAGCTGTCCAGGGCTCGCCATACTCTTTGCTGAACCGTGTCTTGACCTCCACAAAAACGAGTGTGTTTCCCTTTTGAGCAATCAAGTCAATTTCGTAACGTGAATAATGCCATTGTTTATGGATGATGGCATATCCCTTTTCCGTTAGGTAAGAGGCCGCAAGCTTCTCGCCCCAGTCACCTTTTTTCTTGTTGGCCGTTTTATTCATGACGCGAAACTGCAAACTCACAGAATCGCCTTGTATTCCCTAAAAGCATAAAAAGCGCATTAGTCTTTGAAAGTAAGCACAATAAAAAATCCCCCTAAGCCGGGGGATTTTTTTCATTTCGGGTCGTTGACTCATCAACGAAAATCTTACTTTATTTCAACGTAATAGAAGAGCTGCCGATCATATTGCCACCTTCATAGATATAAATCTTGTAGTTGCCCTTTTTGTATTCGTAGCCTTCGTTTGCGGTGTAGTAAATACAAACGTCTGTATCAGTCTGCTGGTATTCTACTTCGCGGCTTTCACTGTATTGAACCTGAGCGCCGTTAATGGTGGTACTGCCGGATTTCTTGCCTGTGAGTACTTGTCCATCAGGACCAACTACGGCCATTTGCAAGGTGCGTGTGCCAGGCTTCGCAATGCTGTTTTTGCGGATGTTGAAGCAAGACTTGATGGTTTCTGTTTTTGATGCACGGTCAGTATCCACTGATTTGCCGGAGTTGCGCTCGCGAAGTGCGAGGTTTTGGAATTCTCCTGCTGAAAGAACAGAGCCTTTCGCATTCATTTCGCGTGAAGTGCTCAATTCCCCTTCGAGTTCTTTTCCTTTCGCTTCTGCACTGTTGGCGCGCTCCGATTCGGCATTACGTTCTGCAGTCAATTGTGCGTTCGCTTTATTGAGCGAATCGATTTGAGCGATGTAGTTTTTCATGATACCACGCAGGGTCTCTGCCTCAGCTTTCAGTTTACGAATGTCGTAGTCCTTGTTTTTAACCTTCTTCAGCAAGGAAGCAAGTTCATTCTCTTGCTCATCAATTTTTGATTGCATTTCGGAATTCGTTACCGAGAGCGTGTCGTATTGCATTTTCATGCCTTCCAACTCCACGGCCAGGTCCTGACGCTCTGTGTCTAGGTTTGCATATTCCTGTGATATGTAGACAATTTCTTTGTCTTTTTTGTTGAGGTTGTAGGCCATGATACCGACTGCGCCCAGGAGCACTGCGATTATGGCGATGTAGACTTTGTTGCTCATGTGTGTAAATTTTTGAAGTAGAGCAACGAAGCTAGTAAACTGAAAAAGCTCTAATGAAAAAAAGTAAGATACTTATTAAGTGAGGGATGTGATTAAAAAAAAACCGCCTTTTAGGGGCGGTTTTGAGAGGTCCCGAGCGGATTCGAACCGCTGTAGCAGGTTTTGCAGACCTGTGCCTAGCCTCTCGGCCACAGGACCATTATTTTGCAAATATACCTGTAGAGGGTAGTAAAAACAAAAAAAGGCCGATATCGGCCTTTTTTTGTTTTGATGTATTTTTTATTTGTTGACTACCAAGTTCTTGGTTGTAGAACCAGTAGAGCTTTGTGCCTTCACAACATACATACCATTGCTGTATTCAGAAGTATTGATAGGAACAATGCTTTCTGAGTTTAAGTTTTGATAAGTACGGCTATCAATAGCGCGTCCAGTCATATCAAAAACGGTAACAGTAACGTCGCTAGGTGTAGCGTTGTTGAGACGAAGGAATGCTTGGTTGTTCGCTGGGTTTGGGTAAAGCGAGAATTCAGTTGAATTGTTCATTATTTCTTCCAACGCCAATGGGTCAGCTGACATACCGGCATTCAGGATATCGCCACCCTTAATTACCATTGCCACTACACGCATGCGAGCCATGTTCCAAGATGGATCAATGTCTGCGATGATTTCGTGTGTGAAAGAACTTCCGGCGGTTGGGTTTGAAGTGATAATGCCTGTTTCACCGGCATATGTTCCGAAAATTGCGCGAGCTACGTGGTTATAGACCATTTCAGTTGCATCAACAGGATTAGATAGAGTTTCATAACCACCCATTGGGCCCGCTCCACCACCTGAATAGTAATTGGCCTGATCCCAAGCTGCGCTTGTTCCGGATACTTCATCTTCCATTAAAACTACAGCAACACGCAATGAACCGGATACATTTTCAGTAAAGTTAAACCCACAGTTAATAGTTGCTGTTGAAGCGCCAGACACATAATCTATAGAGGCAGAGACCTGCACTCCAGGATCTTCAGCCACGCGATCGAGCAATGCTGCTTCGAAATCTTGTGGATCCACTTCAGCCATACCATTGAAGTCAGCACGATCTACAGTACCGGATGGGTATCCGCTGATAACGGCTGCCATTGCTGCATCATATTCATCAACTACCATAGGATCACCATTGTGAACTGCAATAGAGACAAAGTTTTCAGGGTAAATTGAACTCAAGTAGCCAGTGTAGGTATGGCTGCGAACACACCAGCCGCACCAGGTACCGGTACCATATTCACCAACTACAACACGGCCAGGGAATGGAGTGACACCGTCTATTTCCACGGAGCCAAATGAGTTATTCGTGCTTTCTGTTTCTGCACCTCCGTTTACGTTGGTGATAGAAAGCGCCCATGAATTTGCACCTTCTTGAATTGCTACCGGAGCAAAATTGTGTGTGTAGCTTTGACCGAAACCTAAGTTCAGGTTTGATACTGTTTCCACAATGTCTCCACCAGGTCCTGAAAGAACTGCGTCGAAAGAAGTAATTGGGCTAAATGCGTTATTGCTGACTAGAATGGTTGGTTCTACATCGGCACCAGTCAGATATTTTGAGAAATTGAAGTTGAGTGCTGGAATAGCTGGGTTATAAACACCAACTGCGCCCGCTGTAATTACGGCATCAATCACAGACAAATCTGGTTCAATAATTTGCATGTTGTCAATACCTACACCATACAACCATCCGCCACCATCGTTATAACGGAAGCCGATGTTGATGGTAGAACCGGCATAATCTGAAAGGTTAACAGCAGAAGCAGTCCAAGTGGCTGCTCCAGCAATTTCTTGTAACACGGTCCATGAAGCGCCGCCATCTACTGAAATCTCGAGAGAGAGGCTTTCTGTAGCACCTTGGTAGGTTCCGTTGTAATAGAAGATATCAAATAACAAGTAAGCTTCAGCTCCTGCAGGCAGAGCAACTGCTGGTGTGGTGATGAAATCATTGCTCTTATCACAATCGCATGCATCATCATTAGTACCTAGGATATTGCCGTCGGCAGCTGCTATTCCGAATGCGGCGCTGCTTAACCCTGCTGGGGTATTAACAGACCAACCACCATCTGTTGCGGCGGATGTTTGTGCCCAACCCGCAGGTAGTGCAGTGCCGGAGTTGAAGTTTTCTGACCATATCTGCGCAGACATGGTAACGCTAATAAATAGGCTAGCGACTAGTAGAATTTTTTTCATGGATATGAACTAATTGATTGGTTTAATTTCAACGAAAATAGTCATTCAGAATGGAAACGAAGTCGTCGAGCAAGGATTCTTCATTTTTTTTGCTTAATTCTTGGATTCTTTATTTCAATTGAATCCTTTCACGTCCATGAGATAAACCAATGCCGTCATCGCGGCAGCGCCTAATTCCAACTCACGCTTGTTCACGTTTTCAAAGCGATCATTGTTGGTGTGGTGATAGTCAAAGTATCGCTGTCCGTCAACTTGCAGACCGAATAATGCTATACGATCATCCTTTAATGGACGAATATCAACGCCACTTCCTCCTCTGCGGAAGCGAAACAGGTTGTAGGGCTCTAATAATGGAAGCCAAGACTGAGCGATTTCAAACTGCTTGTCACTGATATCACAGTTGAACCCAACCGGCGTGAAGCCACCCCCATCGCTTTCCAGGGCTGCAATGTGCACAAGGCCATTTTCCTTGCAAACGCGCGCATACGTTTCACCTCCGTCATTACCAAACTCTTCATTAATGAAAAGCACCGCGCGTATGGTGCGCTTGGGCTTGTAGCCGATAGCTTTGAGCGCGCGAATCATTTCGATCGATTGAACTATTCCTGTTCCGTCGTCGTGAGCTCCCTCGCCGATGTCCCAAGAATCTAGATGCCCGCCAACGGTAATGTACTCATCCGGAAATTCAGAGCCGCGAATTTCCGCAACTACATTGGCCTGCATCGTTCTTTCGAAAGCCTCGCAGCTTAGCTGCAGATTAAACTTGAGATGTGGATCGTTTTTTAAATCTTGGCTGAGTTGACGCGATGCAACTGCGCTAAGCGCTGCAGCCGGGATGCGTTTTACGCCTTCTTCGTAATTGGTAGCACCCGTATGCGGATAGTTGTCGTCTGCCAATGTAAGTGAGCGGATGAGGCAACCGATTGCCCCCAATTTTGCTGCTTCACTGGGGCCTTGGCCACGAATGGGGTAGCCGCCTCCGTAAGCTGCGCCCGTATTAATCAGTGTAGCGTCGAGCGGTTTGTTGAAGAAGACAATTTTGCCGCGCACTTTATCTTCACCTAGAGCCTTCAGCTCATCAAAGCTTTTCACTTCTACAACTTCAGCGGTGATGCGTTTCCCCTCTGTGCCCACAGAACCACCTAATGCCGTGAGAGCCACTTCCTTTTGCAGTCCCTCTATTGTATACCCCCCATATTCAAACCCTCCTCGGGTCCAATGTGGAACTTCAACCGGCATCAGGAAAACGTTATCGGCGGCGCATTTTTCGAGGGTTACCTTTCCCCAATCAATGGCCTTTTGGGCACTCTCTGATCCGGCAAGTCTGTGACCGATGCTCTTGCACAAGTAGCGCAGGTTTTCATAGCATTCGCCGTGCAACATCACTTCGTTGTAGATGGCAGCAATCATTGCTGAGTCATCCGCTGTGTCCTGAACTTGGGCTTTTGAGAATTGCGAGCAGCCTAGAATGAGCAGTGTTGTTATAATCTTTTTCATTGCATGAAGGATCCGTTATTAATGTCAATGCCTTGTCCGGTCATGGATGTTTGCTGATTGGAAAATAGAAACGCAACCATGGCGGCTATTTCATCCGGTTTAGAAATGCGGCCCAAGGGCACATAGCTCATCTGTCGCTCAAATTCGACGGTGTAAGACTCACCTCCTCGGTCGGCTAATTTCTGAATACCTGCCTTTGCCATTTCGGTTTCCACCCAGCCGGGGCAAAGAGCATTTACCAGTATGTGTTCGCTGGCAAGTTGAACCGAAAGAGAGCGTGTAAGGCCAAGCAGGCCTGTTTTCGCGGTGCAATAGCCTGTATAGTTCGGAACCCCGAATCGGGCAAGGCACGATGATGTGATAACGATGTGCTTGAAAGCATCCGGCGACTTCTTGAGATGTGGCAAGAGCTCCATAATTGTTACATAGGTTCCCGTAAGGTTTATGCTGATGATTTCTTCCCAGCGATCTTCCGGCCCATAATGATTTTCTCCGCCCACACCTGCATTGGCGAAAACACCGCAAAGATTTGTTTCATCGTTGAAATGCTGGTCTATCGCTTGTTGCCAGGCTGACGCATCACGCATATCGAATGGGGCTATTACGTGATTTGAAGAATGGTGCAGAAGCGAATGGGTCTCTTCCAAGGCCGCTTTTGTGCGACCAACAAGTAGAAGTTTTACATCCGGATTTTGAGAGAGCAGCTCCGCAGTTGCTCTGCCCATTCCGGAACCGGCTCCGGTTATGACGTATGTTTTTTTCATGGTAGTTTCGAGTGACCAAAGTACAAGCGACAGAACAATCTTGAGACGTTACGGTTGTGTACCTTTTGCATGATTGTATAAACAACCACACGATTAGCTTTGCACAGCAATCGAATTATGAAATACAATCTAAGTGAAATATCGGAGGTCATCCGAAACCGCAGAACGATTACTCCTGAAAAGTTTTCTACGCGAAAGGTGCATCGCGAACAGCTGGAGTTAATGCTCAGCAACGCTATTTGGGCGCCTACACATGGCATGACCCAGCCCTGGCGATTCCGTGTTTATTTGGGTGAAGGCATGGAATCAATTCGTCAACTCATTCCGGAGTTGTACAGAAATACTACGCCGGTTGAAAAATTTAATCAAGCCAAGTTTGATCGCATGGCTTTGAGGCTGCAGCGTTCAACTGCTGTCATTGCCGTTTGCATGCATCGAGATCCAAGTGGAAAGATTGATGAAGTTGAAGAGATAGAAGCGGTCGCCTGCGCCACACAAAACCTGATGCTAACCGCTACTGCTTATGGGCTCGGCACATTTTGGTCAACACCAAAATTGTTGAATCATGCAGACTGTCACCAATTTTTGGAATTGCAGCAAGGAGATCGGTGTCTTGGGCTAATCTACGTTGGTTATCCGGAGGCTGAGTGGCCGGAGCAGCACAGAAGGCCGTTAGAATATGTTACGACCTGGATAGAGAATAAACTGTGATTCTGAGGCCGTTTACATATCTATTTGTGATTGTGCTTATCTGCGTGACACGAAGCCTCAGCTCGCAGGTGAACGTTACTACGCTGGGAATTCAGTTGAAACCGATGATACCAAGTAAGTATTTGGGAACAGGAACTGAAAATGCGGAAATCGAAGATTTGAAAGTGGACTTTGAACCTAACCCCGGTCTCAACTTTGGAATGGTTGTGCGCAAAGGCCTCAGCCGAAACTGGAGCCTGGAGTCGGGTATTTGCATGGTGCAGCGCAATTTCACGTTGCATTTCAACCACCCGGAACTTCCGGAAGAGAAGCAATTGCGATTCCGATATATCTGTTATGAGATTCCTGTTCAGGCCATGGTATTTGTAAAGCTGACAGATCGGATTTTCATGAATGCAAGTGCCGGTGTTTCCTTGGATCTGTACCCGAGTAACGTGGAGTCTTCTGAGTATGAATATCGCGACACATTGCGCTTCGATTTCTACCAGAAGACATACAAGAATAGTTGGATTCAATCGGCCTTGCTCGCGAACTATGGCTTCGAGTGGCGGACCCCCGACAAGGGCTATTTCTATATAGGTGCTTCTTATCATCGCCCGTTTCAGGAAATTGGTACCACGCGTGTTTTGTTCCAATTGGATGATGATCCTACAACGACTTTTGTGCAACTGGGAGGAAATTACCTTACCGCAGATTTCCGTTATTTTTTTCATGAAAAGCCCGAAAGGCGCTCTAAAAAGAAGTCAGAGAAGTAACCTTTATCGCTCGATAGTGGTATACAAGAGCGAAAACTGACTTAAACAATGAAAAAGACTATTGCTATTTTGGCTTCTATGCTCTGTATTCACTGGGCTGTAGCACAATCGAAAGTAAAAACATTTACCTTTCAGGGAAACGTACTCGAATTGAGTTTAACCGATTCATCGGAGAAGGGAGTAATGGGCGTTCCTATCGAAATTTGGTCCGGCGAAGAATTGGTGGCTACGGAAATGTCGGGCCCGAAGGGAAAATACAACATCAATCTTCCGCGATATTCTGTATTCACCCTGAAGTTCGGTAAGGCGCCGTATGTAACCAAGGTGGTTCAGATTGACACCAAAGGGTTTGAGCGCGCTGCTGACCTTGCAATCGTTAATCTGGAACTTGACATCAGTCTCTTCAAAGACCGTGGTTATCTGGGTATGAATTTCATGAACTATACGCCTGTAGCTATGGCTAAGTTCAACAAACGCAGTGGTAAGTTAGAATGGAATATGGACTACGCTCATGAGGTGAATGAACGCCTCACGGGAGTTTTGGTTGCGAATGGGAAATAACCGATAGCTGTTGATAAAGAATATGGAAGCGCCTGAGAATTCAGGCGCTTTTTCGTTGCTTTATAGCATGAGAGGTATTGTATTTTTCCTTCTGCTCGTTTTGTCGGCTTTTTCGGCCGGAGCTCAGTTTCGAAAGATCAACAAGACGCCATCAACGGAAAATCATTTTCTGATTAGTGGGGTAATTTATCATTACGACATAGTAAAGGGTAGTGAAGTGCCCGCCGCACATGCACAGATCGTCGTTTACCAGAACAAGGAACTTTATGTCGCTTTTTTCGGTGGCGCTGATGGTGCCTATTCTTTCTACTTGCCTGTGGGTTTTGAATATGAAGTATGGTTTGGCGGCTCCTCTTTTGCTAATAAAAAGCTGTTCATCGACGCAACTCAGTTGCCGGAAGAGAAGAAACCACGCGAAGTGACGCTTGATGTATCTCTTTTCCGAGCAGTCGAAGGAGTTGATTTTTCGATTTTGAATGAACCTTATGTGCGCATGGCTTACAATGCGGAGTCGGATGGTATGCTTCTGGATGAAGAATATACGCGAAAGCGCAAGGTTGAAATGGATAAGTCTCTTAAAAAGGCTAAGAAACTATTACAGTCTGCCAAGGGTTAAACTTGCTGTTGCCCTAATTTCGCCGCACAAGAATTAATAGGAGGACTGTGGCTAACGAATCAAAATCGGAGAAGAAAAAAATCTCCAAACAATCATTTCTGAATGCACTCCGTGTTTTCAGTTACATCAAACCTCACAGCTTTCTATTTTCCATTGGCTTGCTTCTTTTGGTTGTTTCCGGTTTGTTGGTGATAGTTATAACTGCCCTGTTGGGACAATTGGTCAGTCCTGATTCTTCATCAGAATTCACCGGTGGTGCATGGGCTCAATGGATTCCCTCGAGTACCGACTGGGGTGGAACTTCGAGGGTGCTGGCCGCGCTCGTAGCTCTGCTTATCATTCAAGGTGTTTTCTCATTCTTCCGCGTTTACATTTTCTCGTATGTCACCGAAAATGCTATGCTGGCTTTGCGCCGCGATGCCTATGCCACTATCATACGCATGCCCATGCAGTTCTTTAATGAGCGAAGAGTGGGCGATCTGTCGAGCCGGCTTTCCAGTGATATTACAACGATTCAAGAGACACTGACTATCACCCTTGCAGAATTCATCCGTCAAACCGTCATCATAGTAGTAGGGGTTGGCTGGCTGGTATCCTATTCGTATAAGCTCACATTGGTTATGTTGTGCACGCTTCCTGTCATCATCATTGTCATGGTTATTTTCGGAAAGTACATTCGAAAAATCGGAAAGAAAACACAGGATAAAGTGGCCGAAAGCAGTGTTATTGTGAATGAATCGCTCACAGGTATTGTCAATGTAAAAAGTTTCGCCAACGAGTCGTTTGAGTCGAACCGTTTTCGCGAAAGCATTACAAGCATTCGTGAAATTGCCATGCGCAGTGCCGTTTGGCGAGGCATGTTTGGCACTTTCATCATCATCTTTCTTTTTGGGGCATTGGGACTTGTAATGGGTGTTGGCGCTCACTTGCAAGAAACCGGTGAAATAGGCAAGGATGTGCTCGGAAAGTTCGTTTTCATCACCGGGCTTGTTGCCGGTTCCATCGGTGGTTTGGCAGCGCAAATGGGAACGTTGCAGAGGAGCATTGGGGTTATTGAAAGTGTGATGGAAATATTGGGCTATGATCCGGAACCCGTTGGACTTGACGAACCCAAGGAGTTAATCCCCATGGAAGGTTCCATTGAGTTTGTGAACGTTGCTTTCACTTATGCGTCTCGACAAGACGTGGAGGTGCTGCGAGGTGTTTCTTTTCTTGTCCCTGCCGGCAAACAAGTTGCATTGGTGGGTTCATCTGGTTCGGGCAAGTCAACGATAGCCTCCCTCATTCAGCGGTTTTACATTCCGACTGCAGGTGAGATTCGATTCGATAATCGGGCTGCATCAGAGTTTGATCTGACTGATTTGAGAAGACACATGGCCTTTGTTCCGCAAGAGGTCATTTTATTCGGTGGAACTATCTACGACAATATCGCTTACGGTGCGCCTGGCGCAAGTGAGCAAGAAGTCCGTGAAGCCGCGCGAAAGGCGAATGCGCTTGATTTTATTGAAGCGTTTCCCGATAAGTTTAAGACCGTTGTGGGAGAGCGTGGTATACAGCTATCGGGTGGTCAGCGCCAGCGTGTTGCGATAGCGCGAGCTGTGCTTCGGAATCCAACCATTCTTATTTTGGACGAAGCAACCAGTTCACTGGACAGCGAGAGTGAACGTCTTGTTCAGGACGCGCTGGAAAAGCTCATGGTAGGCCGCACCTCCATTGTTATCGCGCATCGATTATCTACGATCCGTAAAGCTGATCAAATTGTTGTGCTTGATCAAGGTAAAGTGCAGGAAACCGGTACACACGATGAACTCATGATGGCCGGCGGATTGTACAAACGTCTCTGCGAATTGCAGTTCGATCAGGAATAGCCGCGTTTACAAGCCAATACTTCGTGATTTACCTGAGAACTTCTTAGATTTGGAGGTTAGAATTTCATTACATGAAGAAAAGAGCCCTTATTACCGGAATTACCGGACAGGATGGAGCATACTTAGCGGAGTTGCTATTGAGCAAAGGCTATGAAGTGCATGGTGTAAAGCGACGCAGTTCCCTTTTTAATACTGATCGTATTGATCATCTTTACAAGGACCAGCACGAAAAGGGCGTTAACATGTTCCTCCATTATGGCGATTTGACTGATAGCACCAACTTGATTCGACTCGTGCAGGAAACCATGCCCGATGAGATATACAACCTGGCTGCTCAAAGTCACGTGCAAGTGTCGTTTGAGACACCGGAGTATACATCGAATGCGGACGCTACCGGAGCGCTCCGATTACTGGAGGCAATTCGCATTTTGGGTCTCGAAAAGAAAACGAAATTCTATCAGGCTTCTACCAGTGAGTTGTACGGTAAAGTAATGGAGGTTCCTCAATCAGAGGAGACGCCTTTCTATCCGCGAAGCCCCTATGCTGTTGCCAAACTATATGCCTATTGGATAACGCGTAACTATCGCGAAGCATATGGAATGTTTGCTTGTAACGGCATCTTGTTTAACCATGAATCGCCTTTACGTGGTGAAACATTTGTGACAAGAAAGATTACTCGTGCTGTGGCTAAAATTAGCATGGGCTTACAAGACAAATTATACCTCGGAAATGTTGATGCCCAGCGCGACTGGGGTCATGCGCGCGATTACGTGGAAGGTATGTGGATGATGATGCAACAGGATGAAGCGGATGATTTTGTGCTGGCTACAGGTGAAACACACAGTGTGAAGCACTTCTGCAATCTTGCATTTGCACACGTAGGTATAACACTCGAGTGGAAGGGAGCGGGTGTCGATGAAAAAGGACATGATGCTAAGACCGGTAAGGTGCTTATTGAAATCGATCCTAAGTATTTCCGTCCAACGGAAGTTGATTTGCTTATCGGCAATCCGGCCAAGGCTCACAGCAAGCTGGGATGGAAGCATAAGCACACGCTCGAGCAATTGGTGAACGATATGGTAAAGGCAGATGTGGAGCTATTCAAGCGAGATCGTTACTTGCTCGAGGGAGGTCATAAAGTGTTAAACTACCACGAATAAGTTTCAAACGATTAGTTGGCTTTCCGCATTACACCTTGGCTCAAAAAAAATCTATTCCCTATGAAATGTTACGTCCGTTTGTATGGACGGGCATCCACTTTTTTTTCCGAAGAGTAGTAGTTGCTGGAGCGCATCGTGTTCCGCAAGATAGACCTGTCGTCATGGTGGCGAACCATCAAAATGCATTGCTCGATCCTGTCGTGCTTTGTATCTCAACAAACGCTCAACTGAACTGGCTTACCCGAGCGGACGTATTCAAGAATCCTCTCGTCAATCGTTTTTTACGGCGTATAAACATGTTGCCGGTTTACCGAGAACGCGATCGTGTTGCTGATCTTCATGATCGCAACAATGAGATCTTCCACATGTGTTACGAACGCATGAAGAACAATTCTATCATCGGTATTTTTCCGGAGGGAACACACAGAGGCAAGAAGCAATTGGTGCCGCTTAAAAAGGGGTTGGCGCGCTTGGTCATTGGCGCGCATGAAGCGGGAGTCCGTGACTTGTGCATTTTGCCGGTGGGCTTGGATTACGAAAGTTTCTATGAACCGCAAAAGAACTTGCTTGTAAAATTTGGTGAGCCCATTGAAGTTGATGTGTTTCTTCAAAAGCAAGACGTTACGCATGCAAAGCTACATTCAGAGATAACGGAAACTGTTCATGATGCGTTGCGAAAGCTCATGATACACATTGATAGCGATGATGTGCATTCTGAAATCCTGGCACTCAAGCCGCTGATGGATGCGAAATTAGATGGTGAGCCGCTCATGAAGAAGTATGAGGCGTTTCATGCACTTGCTCAGGAGCTTGATGAAAAGACGGAGTATCATTCTTTCTTGAATCATGAGGTGAATCGATATCGAACCGGAATGCACCAGTTAAAGATGGAAGAGGAATTGTTATCGAAGAAGCCGAATCTATACAATCTGTTGTTATTCATCGCAGGACTTCCTTTTGCTATTTTCACAGCCCTGGTACTTTGGCCCATGCAGCTCTTTACCGAGCGCTTTGTGCATACCGTTATCAAGGATACCTTGTTTCGTAATTCAATTCGAATTTCATTTTGGACATTCATTACACCGATTTACCTGCTGGCCGTGTATGGTATTTTTCGTATGGCGGGAGTTCCATCGGCTGATGCTGTTTGGATATGGCTGTCGATTCCTGTCGGTCTCATGACCTTACCCTGGTGGCGCAATGCCAAGCACTTGGCTCATGCGTGGCGTGTGCGAAAAATTCGAAATACCCAGGCGTTCCTTGAATGCATGAAGTACCGCGAAGAGGTAATACGCTGGTTGAACAAAATTCCTTATTTGAAAAGTGATGTTTAAAAGAATAAATGGTCTTCAGCACATTGGTGTTGCTGTGAGTGATATGGATAGTTCGTTGCGTTTTTATCGCAAGTTTTTTGGGTTGGACATTCCATTTTTCGATAGCGTTCAGCCCGCGCCGCTCATGGATTTGTACACGCGCAACACAACAATAACCAAGCGTGCCAGTATGGTCATGAACCTGCAGGGCGGCTGTGCCATTGAAGTCATTCGCCCTACTTCGTTTGAACCGGTTAAGGCTAAGAACGCAGTTCAGGTTGGCGACTTGGGTATATTTATCACACAGGTCAAGTGCAAGGATATTCGCGCGTCACATCGCTTTTGTGAAGCGCAAGGAGCGAAGGGTTTAACCTCTATTCAGAAGGACCCCCTCGGTCGAGAAACATTCTACATCGAAGATCCCGATGGAAACCTCTGGCAGTATTTGCAGGGTGATTCATGGTATACCAACAGCGGTCATCACAGTGGTGGAGTGTTGGGTTGCACCACGGGTGTATCGGACATGGAAAAAGCGTTGACGTTGTATACAACCCTTTTGGGTTTTGATGAAGTGGTGTACGATCGCACTGCTTCATTTGCGGATTGGGCTCAGTTGCCCTCCGGCAATCAAAGCTATCGTCGCGTATTGCTTACACAGAAGAATCAGCCGGGTGGTGGTTTCGCCAAGGTTACCGGCAAGACCTATATCGAGTTAGTTCAAGCCCTAGATCGCAAGCCCAACTTTATTTTCGAAGACCGTATCTGGGCCGACACCGGTTTTGCGCACATTGGTTTTGATGTGAAGGGCATGAAGGCGTTGGGAGAAGATTTAGCGAAGGAAGGCTATGGTTTTACGTGTGATAGTAACAACGCACTTAGTATGGGAAATACAAAAGTGCATTGCACCTATATTCATGACGATGATCGAACGCTCATTGAGATGATTGAAGTTTACAAGGTACCCATCATTGAAAAGTGGGGTGTGTTTTTGAATGTAGAAAAACGAGATCCATTAAAACCGCTGCCTGATTTTATGTTGAAAGCATTGCGCTTTTCCCGTATTAAAGATCGCGACTAACGAGCGGATTGCTTGCGCAGTATTTTCTCAAAGAGCGAAGGAACGAATCGACGTAGTTTGAGTCCCAGTAATTCTTTACCGCCAATCCCGAATTCTGTTTTTCCTGCCGCCACGCCTTTCAGGATTTCTTGAGCGCATTGTGCAGTGCTCATCCCCGAAGCTTGGTTATGATCCATTTCACCTGTCGATGTGCCTTTATCATTGAGAGCGTGCTTCGATATTTCACTTGCAATAAAGCCCGGTGTCAGCAGTGTGATTTGGATGTTGAATGGCTCTACTTCCATGCGCATAGAATCATAGTAGCCATGAAGTGCGTGTTTAGCTGCAGCATAAGCCGACCGAAGGTAAAACCCCCATTTGCCCATTAGGCTCGAGGTGATGATGATGTGACCTCCGCAGTGTTCTTTCATATGTAATGCCACTGCTCTGGAAATGGTGACGTTGCTGAAAAAGTCAATCTCCATCAAACGCCGCACTATCTCTATGTCCGTATCGAGCGCTTCAGCGCGTTGACTTATACCGCCGTTGTTGAACAACATGTCAATACGGGTATGTCGGCTCAAACATTCAGCAATGGCTTTATTTACCGATTCTTGGGATGAAAGGTCGATAGGCACAATATCGATTGCATCAGGATTTAAACAGCCTTTTTTGACTCGTTCCAGTTCCGAAGTGCGCCGAGCAGAAAGGATGAGGCGCGCGCCCTCCTTCGATAGCGCGTAAACCAACGCCTCTCCAATACCGGAACTAGCGCCGGTAATCCATATCGTCTTGCCGTTAAAGTAACTTTTCAATGCCTTAATTTTAACCGCGAATTACTGCAGCTAATATCGGTTGTGCAAGCTATTCTTTTTGCAGGGGTTAATAATCAATTAACCTTGTCGTAACCTGAATACACTTGCTTTGTTGCGCAGAAAGTTGCTGAAATACAACGCACATGAGCAAGCAAAAAATACTATTGGTTGATGATGAGCCGGACATTCTGGAGATGATTGGATTCAATCTGGAACGAGAAGGGTTCGAAGTTTTCACCGCACCCAATGGTCGGAAGGCCCTCGAGTTGGCTCGCACTAATCTGCCTGATCTTATTTTACTTGATGTGATGATGCCGGAAATGGACGGCATGGAAACGTGTCGTGAATTGCGTGATGATGCTCGATTAAAGAACACCATTATCGCCTTCTTGACGGCACGTAATGAAGATTACAGCCAAATAGCCGGCTTCGATGCTGGCGCTGATGATTATATCTCAAAACCGATCAAACCTCGTGTTCTTATTTCGCGTGTGAAGGCCTTGCTTCGTCGCGGTGCACCTGCTCCCGTCGAACTACCAAAACGCGAACTCTCCGGTATTGTTATCGACAAGGAGCGTTATGTGGTTTACAAGGATGGTGTCGAGTTGTCGCTACCCAAAAAGGAGTTCGAATTACTGGCATTGTTAGCTTCTCAGCCCGGACGCGTATTCACCCGTGAGAATATTCTTTCAAGTGTTTGGGGAAATGATGTGATTGTTGGAGATCGCACAATTGATGTTCACATTCGTAAACTTCGCGAAAAATTAGGCGACGATTTTTTCAAAACAATTAAGGGCGTAGGGTATAAATTTGAACCGTGAGCTTCATCACTGTTCGAACACCCCGACAAGTTGCGCTTGCTTCAGCATCGCTTATCACCGGCCTTCTGGCCATTACATATTTTCTTGTTATCTATATTCTGGAGCGCGAGTTTACCTTGATTCCGCTCGTCATACTTCTAGCGCTGGGCTTTTCAATTTCATATGGAATTGTTTTCTTCTTCATTGAGAAGTTCCTCTATCACAAGGTTAAAATTATTTACAAGACCATACACTCCCTAAAAAGCCAGGGAGATGCGAGGATTAAAATCCAAATGAGTACGGATGTACTCAATGAAATTAACAAGGAAGTAGCAGACTGGGCTGATCAGAAAATTCGGGAGGTTAAGGAGCTGCGCAGCGCGGAAAACTATCGCCGCGAGTTTATCGGTAATCTGGCCCACGAATTAAAAACGCCTGTTTTCAATGTGCAGGGTTATATTGAAACACTGCTTGAAACTGAACTCGATGATGCACAACTCAATCGCAAATTTCTTGAAAAGGCGAATGTGAGTTGCGAACGATTAAGTGACTTGTTGAAGGATCTTGATCAGATTGCCAGTATCGAGAGTGGAAACATGCAGCTTGAGCTCAGCAGGTTTGATGTAGTGGAATTGGTAAAGAGCACGATTGAGCTTCTCGAGACCCAGGCCGTTGAGCGGAAAATTACTCTTCGTCTTGGACAAGCTGCAGAGAAGCCTATCTGGGTGGAGGCAGATCGGAAGCGCATTCAGCAGGTGTTTATCAACCTGCTCATGAATAGTGTTGTTTATGGAAAAGAAGGCGGCGAAACCCGTGTGCGTTTTTATGATATGGATGACAACGTGCTGATTGAACTTGCGGATGATGGACTGGGCATTGCCAAGGAACATTTGCCGCGCATTTTTGAGCGATTCTATCGTGTCGATAAAAGCCGTTCGCGGAATGAAGGCGGCTCGGGTTTGGGTTTGGCTATTTGCAAGCATATTGTGGATAGCCACAGCCAGAGTATTTCTGTTCGCAGCACCGAGGGCGTCGGTAGCACATTTGCCTTTACGCTCAAGAAATCGGGCTCATAACCCTGACCAGTCGGGTCGCACGAAAAAGTTTTCCCGTTTCTCATCGCCTATAGTCGTTTGTGGACCATGTCCTGAGTAAACCACGTAATCGTTAGGTAGAGCATACATCTTTGTTTGAATGGATTCAACCAAATGCGCAGCATTACAACCAGGCAAATCAACTCTTCCTACACTTCCCTTAAAGAGCACATCACCGGAGAACACAACGCGTTCTTCGTGACAAACGAATGCCAAATGACCCGGAGCATGGCCGGGAACGAAAAGCACTTCGAATGAAATCGCACCGACCGATATCACTTCGTCTTCCTTAATAGTTGTGGAAGGCAATACCGTGGGGCGATAGGGTATTCCGAACATGAGGCTTGTGGCAGCTGCGCGATCGATAACCGGTAACTCTAGCCGGTGGCAACGCATATCAATGTTGTATCGCTCAGAAACAGCAGAATTCCCGAGAATATGATCGAGGTGGCAATGCGTGTTGAGAATAAGCTGAGGAGTCAGCTTTTCTTCCTCGATGTATTCAAAAAGTATCGAGTCTTCTGACGGGTCTGTCATTCCCGGGTCAATGATGATGGAATTCCCATCAGAGTCCGCAATTACATAGGTGTTTTCAGAGAATGCATTAAACGTGAACTGTGCAATACGAAAGGGTGTTTTCATTAGGAGGTAAGTTGAGGCATGAATGACAAAGGTCGTGCGTTTTTAATGTCGATTAAACCCTATTTTAGCAGCTAATGCTCTGCATGAAAAGACAAGTCCTGCATAGTTTGATTTTATTGGTGATTACGCTCTGTTGCGTATCAGTCGGCTATGCACAGTTTTATCAGGGCACCAACATGGAGTTCGGTAAAAATCGGATTCAGTACCGAGAGTTCACTTGGTTTTACTACCCGTCTGAAAACTTCGAAGTGTACTATTATATCGGTGGGGAAGACCTTGCGCAATACACTCTCATGGCTTGTGAGCGCAACCTCAAGGAAATGCAGCAGTTTTTTGACTTCACGATTGATGAGAAAATTGAAGTTCTATCCTATTTGAATCAAAGTGAGTTTCGCCAGAGTAATCTCGGACTAACAGGTGATGATCAGTTTAATATTGGTGGTGCCGCAAAAATTGTAGGCAGCAAAATGTTTACCTACTACGAAGGCAATCACGAGTTACTGGAGAAGCAGATACGTGAAAACCTGGCACGTGTGCTGTTTGCGCAATTGGTATATGGGGGTAATTGGAAGGATGTCCTCAAAAACTCTACGTTGCTAACAGTGCCAAAGTGGTTTGAAGAAGGTATCATTGCCTATGCTGCCAGCGGCGTTTCAAACGAGAGTATCACCTTCGTAAAAGACCTGGTGCGAAGTAAAAACTTCAAAAGTTTTAATCAGTTTGAGGGAGATGACGCACGCTTAGCCGGGCAAACGTTTTGGAATTTTATCGCAGAAGTGTATGGCCAGAATGTGATTCCGAATATTCTCTACATGGCTCAGGCAAGCAGAAATGTTGAAAGTGGATTTCTCTATGTCTTGGGATTACCTCTTGATCAGCTTTCAGATGAGTATTTGAATTTCTATAAAGAAAAAGCAGCAGCAGGTCGATCCGAATTTTTACCGGGAGAGGTGCGCTTGCCGCCAAATCCTTCGCGCAAGGAAATGCGTGACTACCGCAAAACCGAACGCATGCTTGGCGATGTAAAAGTGAAATACAAACGGAATTTCGAATATTCACATTTTACCCATTCACCCGACGGACGATATGTCGCTTACGTAACGCATGAATTGGGTCAGTACCGGATTTGGTTGTATGACGTCGAAAAGCAAACGAAAAAATGTATTTTGAAGCGTGAGCCTCGCATGGATCGCATTCCGGATAAAACCTTTCCCGTGTTGGCATGGCATCCTTCAGGGGAAATATTGACGTATATTTTTGAAAGGAGGGCTAACGCATGGATAGGCAATTATAATGTGACCGAAAAAAAGCATACTCAAAAGGAATTGTATCTCATCGAGAAAATTAACTCGATGAACTATAGCCCTGATGGAAAGAAAATGATCTTGAGTGCCGTTAACCGAGGACAAACGGACTTGTATTTATACCAAGTGATCGGGAATAATTTTGAAAAATTGACCAATGATAGTTGGGATGATTTAAACCCGACTTTTATTGAGAGTGGGCGTCGTGCCATTTTTACTTCCAACCGACCTGACGATACCCTTCGCACCGATGCCGATGAACTTGTGGCGATGGATGCTATTCATGACGTCTATATTTTTAACATAGAGAATCGGTCGAAACTACTCGAGCGCATCACAGTTACTCCTGAAATAGATGAATCTATGCCCTATGAGTACAATGAGAAGTACTACACATTCCTTGCAGCCGAGAACGGATATCGTAATCGATCCATAGCCTATGTCGACAGTGCAATCAGTGCTATTGACACCTCTATTCACTACCGGTATTTCACCGTCACGAAAAAGGTGAGTGGCTATCAGCGCGATATTCATGATTATGAGTTTCAACGGAAGCAGGGAAGTTATTTCACAGGCTTTCGCAAGTCGGGTAGGCCTTGGATTGTGTTTGGAAATCGAAATGACGATGTGTTTGCTGGAGCACAAACAGGTGAAGAACAACGTAAGGAAGAACAACTGCCTGGAATGACCGATCGTTTAAGAATTTCTGCTGATACGCTATCGAAAGGTGACATTGATATCGATAACTACAGTTTTGAAGATGAGCGCTTCGATTATACGCTGGAAAAAGAAACCGTCCGAGTTCAGGAGACAGGCAGTAAAGCCAAGCAATTGGCGGGCGATACGCTCAATACTTTTGTCTTGCCACGTTCGCGAAACTATAAGCTGAATTTTGCAGCCGATAAAGCGATCGCTCAAATGAGCAATAATTTCTTCAATCCGATTTATCAGAATTATGCAGGTCCATCGCCAAACAGCATTTCTCCGGGCTTATCCGGTTTCACGCAATTCGGAATCTCTGATTTGTTTGAAGATTATAAGGTGGTTGGCGGCTTCCGAGTAAACTGGGGTTTGGATAATGCTGAATACGGTATCAGCTTTGAACGTCTGAAGGACCGCTGGGATAGAAAAATCATTTTCTCGCGTCAGTCGCAACGTGTGCAGCAAGGCATTGATATCGTTAAACTTCAGAGCAACGATTTAGCTTACAGTGTGAAGTATCCTTTTAGTGAGGTTAGTTCTCTGCGAATTCGCGGTGATGTGCGTGTTGACCGAGGAGTGCGACAGTCGAATGATCTTACCTCATTAGAATCACCCAATGTTACCGAGACTAATCTGGCTTTGAAGGTTGAGTACGTTTTCGATAATACTATTTCGACGGGGTTGAATCTGTTCAATGGAACACGCGCCAAAGCATGGGTAGAGCGGTATCAGCAACCGAACAACAAGACTCGAACGGATATCAATATTGTAGGTTTTGATGCCAGACATTACGAGCGTATTCACCGAAACTTTATAGCGGCATTTCGATTGGCCGGAACCAGTTCTTTTGGCGCACAAAAGGTCATTAACTATTTCGGCGGTGTCGACAATTGGTTGTTCCAGCGCATCGACAATGCAACGCCCATCAACCCCGACGAACCGTATCGTTTTCAGTCGTTTGTCGGTCCCGTTCGCGGTTTTTATGTCAACGCACGCAATGGAAATTCCGCGGTAGTTGCTAACGCGGAATTACGAATGCCCGTATTTAAGTACTTTGCTAAGAAGCCTATCAAGAGTGATTTCATCGAGAATTTCCAAGTGGTAACATTCTTCGATGCCGGAAGTGCCTGGACCGGAAGGAATCCCTATTCCGATGATAATTTATTCAATCGTACCGACCTGGTTAAGAATCCCGTCACTGTGTCTATCACGAACAACCGCGAGCCTGTGGTGTATGGCTACGGATTTGGATTTCACTCGCGCTTGCTTGGTTATTTTGTGCGCGCCGATTGGGCATGGGGCGTGGATGATGGTCGCGTGTTGGATCGTGTGTTCTACCTCTCCCTCAACATGGATTTCTGATTACTATTGGTTGTAAATCACCTGCAACACAGTTTGACCAACAGCAGTGAGCGTATTCTTGTCGATGATGCTCATATTGTCGTTGTGTGTATGGTGATACGATCCGAACACATAGCCTCCTAAACCCATTGCCATAATCTGGGGCTTGGTGTCAATGATGTCTACACAACGAATACCGCCCTTAGTAACAAACACATGATCGTCTACTACACCTTCAATTTCCTCGGCTGTAAAGGTGGAGGCATAGCCCAGTTTGTTTGCTGTGCTCCATATAAGATTTACGACATCGGGAGCACTTTGAGTAGAGAATTTCTCTTTGTTGAAAGTGGCGTTTTCAGCGCCAACCATATCCAGTAGAATTCCAAAACGCGCATTGTAATTTTCTACATGTTTTTCTTTGGCCCAGTGCTGTGAGCCCAGGCACCAGCTTGATGTGAATCCATCGTTAAGTATCTCTTTCGCCCCTTCTGCAAACTCTGCAGTACCTAAATCTTCTGCATCAAATAAAATCAAATCAATACCGACTTGCGTTGGTGAAACCTGGAGCTGTCGAGCAATCTCCATCAAAACACCCACTCCGCTTCCGCCATCATTAGCACCATCAATTGGTTTTTTCCAAAGTGCTTTGTCTTTATCCTTATCACCATACGGCCTGCTATCCCAGTGAGCGCAGAGCATGATTCGGTTGGGTTTATCTGGGTTGAATGATGCAATAATGTTGCGCACCGGTATGGTCGAACCTTCAAACGTCTTTAGTGTAGTGCTTTGTTCAATTACGTTTGCGCCATACGATTTCAGTTGCTTTACCATCCAATCACCACAAGCTCTGTGAGCAGGTGTGCCGGGAACACGCGGACCAAATGCAACTTGTTTTTCAATCATCGCATATGCTGAATCAGCCTGAAAGAGTGGGGCAGTTATCTCCTTTTTCTCCGGTTGCTGCTTGCGCTGTTGTGTATTTTGCTTTTTGTCGTCTTTGCATCCGACGTAAACGGTGCTTCCAACGAAGAGTGCTATCAAAGCGATAGCGCCTATCTGTTTTGCTTTCATGGGGTGCAGTATGGCTTAACCTTCGTAGGTCCAGCTGGTTCCTTCTTTTGAGTCTTTTATCTTCACTTGAATGGATGCGAGCGCATCGCGTAATTTGTCGGATGTCGCGTAGTCTTTGTTTGCCTTGGCTTCATTCCGCATCTGTATGATTACATCCATGAGCGACTGACTGAGCTTCGAATTATCACTGCCCCCATCTTCATTGTTGAGTCCGAGTATGTCAAAGAAGAAGGAGTGAAATGTTGTTTTTAAAAGCTCTATATCTGAAGCATTCAGCGCCATGTTACCCTCTTTTACAGAGTTGATCACCCTTACTCCTTCAAATAATTGTGAGATCACAATTGGCGTGTTGAAGTCATCGTTCATGGCATCGACGCAAGTGCTGCGCCATGCTGCCATGTCAAAGTCGGAATGAGCGGATGCACTCAACTGATCAAGTACTTTCAGGGCAGCGCACATTCGTTTATATCCTTTCTCTGCTGCTTGCAATGCCTCGTTACTGAAGTCGAGTGTGCTGGCATAATGACCCATGAGGAAAAAGAAACGCACAGTCATCGGGCTGTAGCCTTTGTCGAGCAATTTGTGATTACCCGTAATGAGTTCTTCGGGAGTAAATCCATTGCCCTCACTTTTTGCCATTTTACGCCCATTCATGGTGAGCATATTGCCGTGCATCCAATAGCGCACAGGCTCGTGACCGGTTGCTCCAACGTTTTGCGCAATCTCACATTCGTGGTGTGGAAACTTCAGATCCATTCCACCTCCATGTATATCGAATGATTTGCCGAGGTACTTCGTGCTCATCACCGAGCACTCAATATGCCATCCGGGGAAACCAATGCCCCACGGCGAATTCCACTTCATCAGGTGGCTGTCGTCGGCTTTCTTCCACAAGGCAAAATCGAGAGAGTCACGCTTTTCGTCCTGTCCGTCCAAGTCGCGGGTGTTGGTGTATAACTCATCGATTACTCGTCCGGACAGTTTGCCATACGGATACTTCTCATTGAATTTGCGCACATCAAAGTACACCGAGCCATTGCTTTCATAGGCATATCCGTTCTTAATGATGTCCTGAATCATTTCGATTTGCTCTACAATATGGCCGGTTGCAGTTGGCTCAATGGACGGATTGAGAATGTTGAAGATTCGCATGACATCATGAAAGCCGTTGGTGTATTTCTGCACCACTTCCATGGGCTCGAGATTTTCAAGCTTGGCTTTTTTGGCAATTTTATCTTCTCCATCATCAGAGTCGCCTGTGAGGTGACCTACGTCTGTAATGTTGCGCACATAGCGCACTTTATAGCCCAAGAAAACAAGGTAACGGTAAACGATATCGAAGGTCATAAACGTGCGGACATTGCCCAGGTGCACATCACTGTATACCGTTGGTCCGCAAACGTATAAACCCACGTGACCCGGTATGATGGGCTCAAAGCGTTCTTTTTCTCTGTTTATGCTGTTGTAGATGTATAAATTCTGTTCCATGCCACAAAGTAAATAGCTATTGGTATGAGCGGACATAAAAAAAACCACCGCATTATGAGCGGTGGTTGTTTGATTATTTTTTTACATTCACTGTTATTGATTGTTGTTGTCGTGTGCCAGTTTCCCATTGCTCTTTCCGCGGGTATATATCTCAGTTCCTGTTTTTAGTCCGTCGGCGTCGTAATGAAATACTCGGCCGTTGTAGAGCTTACCCTTCATGAAATCACCTGTTACACACACATGGCCATTTTTGTCATACAAAACATTATAGCCATCAGGGTCGAAAGGCTGAGCACCATTGGTTTTGCGGTTTTCGTCCATACCAATGTTACTGACACCCATTTGTGCTGCCTTTGTCTGTTGGGGGGTCATGTACGACTTCACTCCGCCAGCCTTGGATTTTCCTTTTTCGAAACCACGCTCCTCCATGAGCTGCCCCTGGTCGTCGTAACGTTTTTGAATGCCATGCTCGGAGCCTTGTTGCATGTCTACTTCCAATGCTAGTGTTCCATTTTCATGATAGTACTGTTGTCGACCATGACGATTACCTTCTTCGTCATACTTCAGATCTTCTTGAATGATACCGTTGGAGTGATACCGCTGAAAACGGTCTGTTAACTTGCCATCTTGCCAGCGACCGGCTTCTTCCAACTTGCCATTGGCATAATAAAGTTTATAAGGTCCTTGGGGTTTTCCGTTTTCAAAGTATATCTCAGAACGAACAGCGCCATTGGGCCAGTAACGTTTCCAAAGGCCTTCTTTTTCATTGTTGAGATAGGCCCCTTCCTCCACTTTCGCCTCCGGCCCATAAGCAGGATCTTTAAGCATTGAACCTTGAATAATCCACGCGCCCTGTTTGAGCCCTCGTGCATCTACGGTGTTGTTTTGCTGGGCTTGGGCTGCTTGAACGGTAATCCAAACAAAGGCAAATAGGGAACAGAACCTCCGTGTAATTTCGGATGAGAATCGCATATAGTTTTTCGTATTAGGTTAGAACCGCCGTGGCGGGTATGTCCCCTATACGATAAGACTATGCGTGGGTTTCAAGCGCGGCTACTTTTTTTTTACCGATTTCGCTCAGCATCGTTGCACAGAGCTTTTCGGTATCGAACTCGCGTTGCCAGCCCCAATCATTGTGTGCAGCGCTGTCGTCGATACTGGCAGGCCAAGAATCTGCAATGGCTTGTCTGAAATCCGGGGTGTAAGAAATGGTAAATGAAGGAATACTGCGCTGAATAATCGAACTCAGTTCTGATGGAGTGAAACTACAGCCCGCAATATTGTAACCACCCCTTTCCCGAATGGCTGAAGAAGGTGCCTCCATAATGCTGATGGTTGCGCGAATAGCATCTTCCATCATCATCATGGGCAATTCGGTATCTCCCTTCAAAAAACAGGAATAGGAACCGGTTTCAAGAGCCTTATGAAATATGTCTACTGCATAATCAGTGGTACCACCGCCGGGTTCAGAGCGAAAACCAATTAAGCCGGGATAACGAATGCTGCGAACATCCACCCCATAACGCTCATGATAGTAAGCACACCAGCGTTCACCCGCCAATTTGGAGATACCGTAAACGGTAGTAGGTTCCATCACGGTGTGCTGCGGTGTGCTGTGTCGTGGGGTGCTTGGTCCGAAGACTGCTATAGAGCTTGGCCAAAAAACTTTCGATATTTTCTTGTTCTTGGCTAATTCCAGCACATTGAACAGCCCGTCCATGTTCAGTCGCCAAGCAAACTCCGGATTCTTTTCTGCGGTAGCCGAAAGCAAAGCTGCAAGCAAATAAACTTCTTGTACGTTGTGCTTTTCGATAATGGCCTCAAGGGAAGCTTTGTCCAGCACATCCAGCACTTCGTAAGGACCGGCGAGGAGGTTGCTGTCTGCAGTAGCACGTATGTCGGAGGCGATTACGTTTTGATTGCCCCGATTTTTCCTTAGAGCCATCGTAAGTTCAATTCCGATTTGCCCCGATGCTCCAATAATCAGTGTGGTCGATTCCATAGTTTGCACAGTATCATTAACTGCTTATCAGCAAATGTATAAAACCGATGGTGTTGAGCATAGATGCAACTCCGTTTTTCTATTCTGTGTCTATACACTATCATTGCCACCGTCGTAACCTGCAACCATCGACCAATTGTATGACGCCATCCGGTTCAAGCAACGCATTAACCCATGCTGAGTTTCAGCGTGCTTTCAGCGATTGGTATGTCCCTGTCCGAAATTTTATTTACTACCGTTGTGGTGATATGGAATTGGCGGAGGATTTGGCTCAGGATGCATTCATTAAACTTTGGGAAAATCGTGATCGGGTGGAGAGAGCCACTCTCAAGGCATATGTCTATAAAATAGCGCAGAACCAAACGATTAATTACCAAAAGAGACAGCAACTCCTATATCGCTTCCAGAAACAGATGACGCAAGATCGAGATTTTGATACTCCCGAGAAAATGATCGAAATGAGCGAATACGAAGCCCGATTGCAGGAGGTGATTGCTTCTCTGCCGGAGGGTGGACGGGAAGTTTTCTTGATGAATCGTCTCGAGGATTTAACCTATCAGGAGATTGCTGATCGTCTTGGTCTTTCTGTGAAGGCTATCGAGAAGCGAATGAGCAAAGTGCTTCAGATTTTTCGAGAAAAACTCGGAACCGAGTTGTGACCTGTATGAGAATCTTCCTCAGCATACTCATCACGTTTATTTGTATCCAAGTTGCGACTGCTCAAGTTATTGTAACAGATCGTTTTGTTAAGCAATCGATATCCAAGGTATTGAACCAATGGTCTGATACCTACAACATAGATTTTGCATTCGATAGCTTTGAATTATCTCAATATAGCTATTCCGGACAGTTTGAAGCAATGCCGCTGGATGCGGCGCTGAAGCAATTACTCGGGGGCACTCCTTTTCGCTTCAGGTGGCTCGGTCCTACCTGCATTATCTATCCTTTTGCAGACGTCGGTTCCCCAACCTTGAATGAAAATCGTGAATTGAACTTTATTTCCGGTGTCGTAAACGACCGCTTAACCGGTGAGAGTTTACCATTTGCTTCGGTTGCCGCAATCAAGTCCGAAACAAGCACTTCGGCTGATGCCGATGGTGTATTCAACTTAGCGCGGGGGTTGGATTTCGACATGGACACACTCGTTGTTGTCTACCTTGGATATGTGGCAGGTCGCTTCCCTTTTAACTGGAGCGAACAGAATCGAGAGTTCATGGTGGAGCTCATTCCTGCAGGTACGCTTCTTCCCGATGTGGAGGTTCGAGCTACTTCCGTCAAACCTATTCTCTTTGAAAGTGAAGCTTCTTCTTTTACTGTTAGTCCGAACCTTTCCGGGCTTAGATATGGAGTTGGAGAGGCAGATATTTTTCGCGCTCCACAGTTTGCGCCGGGCATTAGTGGTGTGCAGGAAAATAACAATGGACTCTTCATTCGAGGTAGCTCATCGGATCAGAGCCAATTGATGTTCGACGGATTTAATATTTATCATCAAGATCATTTCTTCGGAATGTTCTCGGCGCTCAATGCACACGCCGTTAAAACCATGCGTATTCTAAAATGTCCAACCGACCCCTCCGTCGGTGGCAGAGCGGCAGGTACTATTGAAGTAGTAGGGAAGGAGGGTGATTTAAGAAAATCTGCAGGGCTCATTGAAATGGGAACGCTTAGTATTTCCGGATTGCTTGAAACCCCCTTGGATACAACTGGAAAGGCGAGTCTGTTTATCTGCGGAAGACGTTCGCTCACCGAATGGTTAAAGGGGCCTGCATATCGTGAGCTGTTCAAAACGCTTTATTCGGCTTCGATTGTGTCTGAGAATAATGAGGTCTTGGAGAACTCCTCCGAAGCGTTTGATCCGCAATTGATTTTTCAGGACGTCAATGCAAAATTCACTTACAAAGCTTCCTCGAAAAACCATTTCAATGTGAGTTTTTATGCCTCGCTTGATGAAATGAATTTTGATTATGCCGACACTTCATCAGCAGAGTCTCTTGACGTTACTGATATTCGATACAGCGATGAGGCGACAAAGTCAAACAGGGGTATTGCAGGTAGATGGATTCATCGGATTTCTCCTCGTTTGGAAACACATTCATCAATCGGCTTCTCATCTTTTCAGGGGATATATTTTTCCACCGACTCCATTCGCAACAACTTGTTTGCGACCGATAGTACGCGCTTTAATTATCGTGATGTACTGCTGCAAGATTTGTCTGCTTCTCACCGATGGCAGTTTCGAACCAAAAACCACACGCTGGCTTGGGGCGCCGCTTTGAATCGCATTGAGACCAATGATAAAACACGCGCTCAAAGTGAATCGGAACAGATAGAAACGAGCAGTGGACAGGCCATCAGTTTTTTCATAGGTGATGAATGGCGTTCGAGGCGATGGATGATAAAACCTGGCTTGCGAATGAACTACTACAAGTACCGAAATGCGTCGATTTTTCCGGAACCCAAAATAGCTGCCCGTTATGCCCTCGTGCCTCAAGTTTTATTTTTGAAGGCTGCTGCAGCGAGGTCAGTCCAGTTTGTTCAGCGTATCACGAATCAGAGTTTGTATCAAAATGTACCGGATCAATGGCAGCTTGCGGGAGAGGCATTTCCGGTCATGAAGGCAGATCAGGCAATGGCCGGAGTGAACTGGACGCCAGGCGAGTGGAATGTTGACCTTGAGATATACACGAAACGTACGCAAGGACAGGTGCTGAATGCTATGGCTGGTCAATACACCAATATCGGTTTTGAAGGATTTTATACAGGTCTGGCATCTGTTCAAGGCATTGATGCTGCCGTACAATGGGAGCGCCCACCCCATCGATGCCTGGCTTCCTTTACGCGCATTTGGGCAGAATCCAATTATGACGGATTCGAACAACAGCAAATTCAAGAATCATACATACGCGGCGCCGAAGGAAAACTGGTCTATGAATGGAAGAAGGGTGCCTGGAATGTATCGGTTGTTTTCCTGGCTGCACAAGGCTCGCCCTACACAGCCCTGTTGGGAGCTTATAATTATCAGCTACCCGACGGATCCAACAACGTTTTCCCGTTATTTGGTGGATACAACCAAGCTCAGACCGCAACATATTTAAGGGCCGATGCAGCGGTAGGGTATCGTTGGCAATGGTTGGCTGCACGCTGGCAACTCAATGCCTCTGTTTACAACGTGCTCGACACACCGAACTATAGAGCAATGCAATACAGCGCCATTAAAACGAACACGAATGAGCTTCGTATTAACGAACGCGAAATGCGCATGCTAGGGCGCATTCCGTCAATAAACCTGTCATGTCAATTCTGATGAGAAAGTGGTATGCTATACTCTTGTTTATGGCCTCTTGCTCTGCAGAGAACATAGATAATTCGGAGAATGTGGCCATCTTCGGTCTTTGGGAGTCGGGTGAAAAACCCACTATTCAAGCTGTAATTGTGGATGGCGATTCTGAAACATTCGCATCGAATCAATCATTTGAATTGGTATTTCCTGACGGCGAAACCTACCCGTTCATATCAAATGGGCAGACCTTTGTGCTGCAATCAGAAAGGACGCCGCAACCCGAGGAAATTCTCAAACTTCTCTGGTATCGAGAAGGTGATACGGCATTTGCCACGGTTATCATGCCCCCGGCCATCGACAATCTAATCGTCATAAATGATACTCTGCAATCAGATGATGATGTTGAATGTCAAGTTGATTGGACAATGCAGGATACTGAGTTAGAGTTTGCCTTTAGGCTCGAATCGTTGGAACAAAACCCTGAGCCATTGCCCTGGTCGCCCGGCAATTTTCTGCAGTTTTACAGCGGACCTCAACTAGCTAGTCAACTGACCCTTCAGCCGCAATCGTTTGCTGCTTATGGCTCTTATCGACTTACTATTTCTGTGTTAAATGATGAACTGCGCGATGTTTTTTTCTTCGACCCAAGCGATATTCGCGGCCTCGTAAGGCAAGGTCCCGACAACGTTGTTGGAGGTAAAGGCTTTGTTGCAGGAGTTGCAGTAGCGAAAATTCCTCTTGAAATCGAATAATTTTTTATTTGCAGGTAGGGATATTAAATCGTGAATTGTAAGAGAAACGGCTTAGGCTGAATATGAGTAAGTATCAGGACATATTAAGAACGTTGAAAGTTCCGGAGGGAAAGTCGACCGATCAGGCTTGGATCGAGTTGCAGTCTAAACTCAATAACCGACAACCGAAAGCAAAGTTGATCGCATTCAGCTGGAGGCCGATGGTCTCGGTCGCAGCAGCGGCAGCTATTATCATAGGGCTCATTATTTTATGGCCGAACGAAACATTGAAAACGGTTTCATGCAATGCCGGAAACACTGAGTTGGTTATGCTTCCCGACGCTTCTGAGGCCCGGTTGAACGCAGCGTCAACACTTACGTTCTCAGAAGATTGGTCAAACAATCGCACTGTTCAATTGAATGGTCAAGCGTTCTTCGATGTAAAAAAGGGGAGGAAGTTTCAAGTGGTTACCTCTGTGGGGCTGGTTGAGGTGCTCGGAACCTCTTTCGATGTCTTTGCTCGTGATACAGACTTCCGGGTGGAATGTCGAACCGGAAAGGTGCGCGTTACTGCCGGAAATCAATCGGTGGATATAGTGCCTGGATTTACTGCTTTTTTGGAGAATGACCGACTTCTGGTTGGAGAATTTAATATGTCAGAGGCTGACTGGCGTAACGGTGAGTTCATTTACAAGGATGCTGATTTGAGTGAGATTTTTGATGAATTAAGCCGCCAATTCAATATCCAATTTGAAATACCCGCAATGGAAGGCCGCAAATACACTGGTCGATTTAATAATAAGAACTTGGAAGAAGCTCTGCAATTGGTTTGTCAGCCAATGGCTATGCGATATACCATTTTGAATGAACAAACTGTGCGCATTGAAGATGCCACAACTGTTAAAAGATAAGTGTAAAGCAACTTTACCGATTTATTCTGGTTAGGAATTTATGAGGCAAGGGATTTTTGAACTTGCACACAAAAAATAAGTAACACACGGCTGAAGCACGTCGAATGCTTCAATTAGTATAGTTAGTTTTAGTTAAGGTTTAGAATTATGGCCGAAAACGTTCGGCCATAATTTTTTTATGGACCATGAGTTTTTTTCCTTTGCCAATATGCACCCTAGTAATCTTTCAATCGACACGTACGATTATAATTTGCCGGATGATCGCATTGCGAAATTCCCATTAGAAGTTCGTGATCAATCCAAAATGCTCGTTTATGAAAATGAACGAATAGTGGATGCGCGATTCTCTGATTTACCTGAGCTGTTGCAACCAGGTGATCTGGTGGTGTTGAATAACACTCGAGTTATTCCCGCGAGGCTCATTCTATATAAACCTACCGGAGGAGCTATCGAGGTTTTTTGCTTGGATCCTTTGGGTATGGCCCATCAGGATGCAATGGCTGCTAGGTCCGGTGTTCGTTGGAAATGTCTGGTAGGTGGAGCGAAAAAATGGAACGATGGGTTGCTAATTGAGGTTGAAATTGAGTACAAGAATCGAAAGTTGAAGGGTTATGCCGCATGTATCGAGAAACTCAACGATGCGTTCATCATAGAATTCACGTGGGATGACCCAACGATGGTTTTTTCAGAGTTTTTGGACGCCGTAGGTAAAATACCTCTACCTCCATATTTTCATCGGGAGGCAGAGTTGTCTGATTTGGAGCGCTATCAAACAGTTTTTGCTAAATACAAAGGCTCCGTGGCTGCGCCTACGGCATCGCTTCATTTTACTTCGAATGTTTTTGATTCCCTTCAATCGAAGGGGGTTCAATTGGAAGAAATTACGCTGCATGTCGGCGCAGGCACATTCAAACCTGTTAGCTCAGAAACACTGCAAGGACACGAAATGCACAGTGAGTGGTTTTCGGTTTCGAAAAACATCTTACTGAAACTTCGCAATTGCGATTACAATCGCCTTATTGTGGCCGGCACCACTAGTCTTCGCACCATTGAGTCTCTCTATGGAATAGGTGTTCAACTGATTAGAGGGAACGTTTCGAATGAAATGTTGTCTCTCACACAGTGGGAAACGTATGATTATCATCAAAGTGAAATATCACTATCCGAGGCGCTCGATGCAATACTCAATTATTTGGATCGTAGGAATCAAGATTGCCTGCATGCATCGTCTTCCCTGCTCATTGCGCCGTCATTTCAGTTTAAGCTGGCGGATGGATTAATCACGAATTTCCATCAACCGAAGAGCACGCTCTTAGTTCTGGTATCTGCTCTAATCGGTGATAACTGGAAGCAGCTCTACCATCATGCCATGGATAATGATTATCGATTTTTAAGTTATGGCGACAGTTCTCTGCTTTGGCGGAAATAGTCTAAACCGATCGCATCGCATCAACAGGATTTAGTCTTGAAGCTTTTATAGCGGGTATTATTCCGGCAATCACTCCTACTGCCACGGAAATCGAGATGCCCGCTACTACGCGCTCAATGGGCAGTATAAAGTTGAAGTCAATCAATGCTCCTAAGCCGGATACCGTTATCCAAACAAAAAGCAGCCCCACTGCCCCGCCAATTATGCAAAGAGAAATAGATTCGAAAAGATATTGAATCAAAATGAAAACGTTCTTCGCCCCAAGAGACTTCTGAATACCTATGAGCGGTGTGCGCTCTGCCACTGAAACAAACATGATATTGGCAATGCTGAATGCGCCAACCAAAATGGCGAATATGCCGATAACCATGCCGACTACGTTGAATACACTGATGATGCTGTCAACTATTTCATTGATCATTGATGATTCGATAATAGAAAAATCTCTATCCGCCTTGGGCTTCAGCCGTCGAACCTCCCTGAATGCTCCCGTGACTTCATCGCGTAATTGCTGATTCGTTGCGCCTGTTTTGGCCTTAATCAGAATTTTAGTGTCTTCTGAATTACCTGGTATAAGTCGTGTCGCAAATTGAAACGGCATCATGACCGCGCGATCCATACCTTCACCAAAAAGGGATGTGCCTTCTTTCGCAAACTCACCGATAACATAAACCTTCAATCCACCAATTTTCATTTCCTTCCCAATAGGCGAATCCATGCCGAAGAGCTGTTGCCTCACAGTATTGCCGATAATCGCGAAGTTTTTTCCCGCTTCACACTCCACCTCGGTGAAATATCGACCCTGGGCAATGTTGAGGGCTATCGTTTCCTTGTAGTCATAGGTTACAGCCACGATTCCTGCATCTGCCAAACTGTTGCTTTGATAGGTAGCTGTGCCCGATGAACCCGCTTCGAAGGCCAATGCATCGGCATACTCAAGTCGGTCTGTGAGCATTTCCATGTCACGGAGTGCAGGCGGTCTGCGACGCATGTATTTCCACCATTCGTAATCCTCCGCCCCGTCTTCCGGCCCAAATGGCCACTTCTGAATGAATAATACATCGGAACCAATGGTGTCGAAACTAGATTTCATTTCAGCTTCCATACTATCCACCACACTTAAAACGAATATGATGGAAAAGATCCCTATCGTAACCCCAAGAAGCGACAGAACAGTGCGAAGCCTGTTCGTATTCAAGGCATGCAAGGCAAACATAAAGCTCTCGCGTACGATGTTAATGATCATGATGTAAAACTAAGTCATTCGTGCTTTATGCGGGTGATCCTTGGTTGCAGTCTGCGCGGCTGTTATAATTTATTTGAACTTAGCTCGTTCAGGCTCGCTTGGCCACGACTGTTCTTATCGATTTTTGCCCTTGACCTTGATTCATATCTTGCGCATAGCTCTTTGCCGACATTTGTCATTGCTCATCTTTTTGGGCCTTGCATGCAATTGTGCGTTTGCGCAATATTCCGCTGCTCGTGTCAAGGAAATAGTCATAACCGGCGATACCATGCAGATCGATAGCATGGCGATTTGGCCGGAATCACTCGTTATTGTAAGAGGCCTTGATACACTCCAAGCATCCGAGTATTACTTCAATGCGATGAATGCCCGTTTGTTCTTGCGTTTTGTCGAGGCAAACGAAAAGGTACTTGTATCCTATTCAACTTTACCCTGGAAGGCTGGTTTTATATTTAGAAGAAAGGATGAAAGTCTGATTCAAGAGAATGCGCCGACAACGCTGAGACCCTTCGCCGCGGGAACCGAATCTGAAACTTCTTTTCTCGATGATAAAGGAATTCAGAAGAATGGCTCCATTTCGCGAGGTATCCTTTTTGGCAATAACCAGAACTTGTCGGTTAACTCTACGCTAAACCTTCAACTCAGCGGCAAGGTCTCCGATAGAGTCAGCTTACTTGCTTCTATTACAGACGATAATATCCCGATTCAGCCTTCGGGAAGTACACAACAACTGCAAGACTTTGATCAGGTTTTTATTCAGCTTTCGGACGAAAAGACGAAATTGATTGCGGGTGATTTTCAACTCAGACGACCCACCGGATATTTCCTCAATTATTTCAAGCGGGCACAAGGTATTTACGTGCAGAGCAATCAGCAGCTTTCAAAGACCAAGTCACTTACCATCGAAGCTTCAGCCTCGATATCGAAGGGAAGATTTGCTAGAAATGTAATTCAGGGTATAGAAGGTAACCAAGGTCCTTACCGCTTGAGGGGCGCCGATAATGAATTGTTCATCAT
>Ga0315905_10000394_pt1 | contig 48343 bp, 43 predicted proteins | sample LakEriMetagenome_5_FD_203522 | JGI IMG/M metagenome (GOLD analysis project Ga0315905, IMG submission 203522) | Freshwater fungal communities from buoy surface, Lake Erie, Ohio, United States - Buoy 4 MA121 | ecosystem: Environmental > Aquatic > Freshwater > Lake | place: USA: Lake Erie, Ohio...
GGACCACCAAAGCGTTGCATGGCTTGCACATTGTTCATCGCGAGGGACAAAAACAGCAGCGCGTTGATCGGGTTGCCGCTTTGGAAGAACCACCAAGCGACGAGGAATCCGACGCCAGCGCCGATGAGGTAGGCTTCGTTGTATCCGTCGGTCCTTCGAAGGATCGCAGCGGTATGTTGCACGACATGTCCTCCGTCGAGAGGATAGACCGGAAGCAGGTTCAGTAGCGGCCACCAGATGCTTACCAGGATGTAGAAATTCAGCATGGTGTAAGTCCACGGATTGCCGATGCTCAGGTCCCCTTGGGCCCATGGATTCTCGACGCCACGGGGCTTGATCCATTCGACGAAGTCCGCGGCGCTTGGGACAAATACACCCATGGCATAGGCGATTGCTGCGACCAGGATCGCCGATGCGAACTGGAGCAGTGGTCCGGCAAGGGAGATCACGATGTGGTCGATGTGTTTCAGGCGGTAGCGAGCCCCTGAGCGATTGAAAGAAAAGCCGGCTGTGGGGATCGCCAAGCCCCCCATGTGGTAGAGCACGATTTGCGATTCGATCCCGTAGTATCGGAATGCAAGTGCGTGTCCGAGTTCGTGGATCAGAACCGAGACCATGACGCAAGCGACCCAGACGGCTAGCAGTGGCGCGATACCAGGGGATTGACCAATACGCGAGAAGAGCTGGTTGGCGCTCATGGCGATGCTGTAGCCCAGGGCTGCGGTGATGAGCCAGAAAAGCCAAGTCACGCGAATGGGGAATCCCAATAAGTTAAATCGCCAATCGTATTGGCTCGGTGGTGGTTCGCCGATCATTGCTTTATGGTTGTCCTTGGATGGAGTAGATAGTCGATGGATCGCATTCGGAGCCCTAGGATTCCTCGATGGCCCGGAGAATGCTTCGAGCGGCCATCTCAAGGCTGGATTCTTGAATTAAGAGTGATGGGATCGCGGCGATACGGTTTCGTTTGGGGCCTGTCAGGTGAACCAAAACCCCTTGGTCGGCGAGTTTTTTCACGACTTGGAAGGCCAGTTCGGATCCCGAATTCGGAAGGTTCTCGAAGCTTACACAGCAGGCCAGTCCGGAGCCCAGGGTGACAAGCGGTTCGGGCAAGTGGTTGCTCAGTAGACTACGAAAAAACTCCCCCTTGCGTTCAATATCGGATTGGAGATTTGGTGTTTGGAGGATTTCGAGTGTTTCGAGCGCCAATCGGCAGGCCATGGGATAGGCTGCGAAGGTTTCCGATTCGATTCCCGGTCCGATTCCATCGATCCAGTCGTCGGGTCCGACGACGGCTGCGATCGGTAGGATTCCGCCACCGAGGGACTTTCCGAGTACCAGTAGATCGGGTTCCCAGGCTTGGCCTTTGCACAGGAACATCGGGCCTGTTCGGCGGAGTCCCATTTGGATTTCGTCGGACACGATGGCCAGGTCATAGCTTCTGGCCAAAGAGACGAGCCGTTGCATGAAGGCAGAGGGTGCGAAGTAGTAGCCGCGGGCGCCGATAGCCGGCTCGACAAAAAGGATCGAGGCTCGTGACTTGAGTTTCTCAAACGTCTGGCTTGCCTGCTCCAGGGCCCGCTGGCACTCGACGCACAAGGGGCTCTTTTCCGCATGAGCTTCCTGGGGATTGACGCTGGCATCATGAACTAGGATTGGAGCACACAGACCATGGAGGTGGCGTGGAAAGGGGATTGTCGCATGGTTTTCAAGCGGCCCATGCGGACCGAACGCTTCGGAGCGTTCGGTATCGCTCAAGAGGGCGCTGGCCAACGAGCGTCCGTGGTAGGCCAGATCGAAACCGATAGTGCTCCCCGGTCGTTCTGCGTAGGCGAGTTTCCACGCGATCTCGATGGCTCTTGCGCCACTGACGGTCAGCCACACTTTGGAGTGCCCGTGGGGCTTGCGCCCTGCGGGTGCATTTTGGTCCCATAGGCTCCCGAGGGTCTCTTCGAGTTTGGACCTCAAGTGGGATTGCCCTCCGTGTGCCCATGTCAGCTCTGAGATTTGCTCGCACACTGCGGCGGCCAGTCGGGGGTGTGCGTGTCCGAGGTTGCAAGCCGAGTAACCGCAGATCAGATCCAAGTACTTCCTGCCTTGCTCATCCCAGACGTATTCCCCTTGGCTGCGCAGGAAGACTAGATGGCTCAGTGGGTCATAGCTCCGATAGCTACCGCGCGGACGTCTAGGATTCATCCGCAGAGGGAACTTTTACCCGTTCGAGCAAGGGTTGGATAATCGCCTCAGGGACGAACTTTTCGAGCGAGCGGCCATGTCCTAAGCTTGCGATTTGTTTGATCAGGCTGCTCGAGACGTGGACGAATTCCTCATCGGCCATCAGGAAGACTGTTTCGAGGTCGGCATCGAGTTGTCGATTGGCCATCATCATCGTGAATTCGCCGGCGATATCCGTCAGGGGGCGAACGCCCCGGACCATGACTTTGGCTCCGAGCTTGCGGACAAAGTCGACGGCGAGTCCATCGAAAGAGCAGACCGAGACGTTCGGGAGGTGCTCGGTGACTTTTTCGACGAGCCTTAGGCGTTCCTCGATTTCAAAAAGGGGTTTTTTTTCTTGGTTGACCCCGATGCCGATGACGAGTTGGTCAAACAGCACACAGGAGCGTTCGATGATGTGCAGGTGTCCGAGCGTGATCGGATCGAATGACCCGGTATAGACCGCTTTGCGAGCTGAGAGTTTGGTCATGGAGTGCTCATCTGCGTCGAGAGTCGTTCCAAGGTCGAAGGCTTGCGAAGTTGCTGGAAGCTGAACATGTAGGCAAGGAATGTGGCCAAGAGACTGACCCCGGAGCATCCTAGCAAGCCATAGTTTACAACTTGCATGATCATATCAATATCCTCGGCTTTCATGTTGCCGTTGGGTTGCTGCTGCTGGGCTTGCTGCATCCCTGATTTGATGCTTTCGATGATCTGTGGAGACAGAATGTAGGTCAGGATTGCGCGTGGGATGGTAAAGAGAGCCAAGGCCAGTGCTAGCCACGAGAGGTACACGGCAGCAGAACGTTTGCGCTGGAGCACCATAATGCTCAGCACCACCAATGGGATCGAGAGCAAGAGGTCAAAGATGCTCAATCCGATTTGAATCGCGTTGAGCTGGAGGCCAGGGGGTGGATTGGCTCCGGGAGCAGGCCCGTTGGCCATGGCCGCTAACGATGCTAAAAGCCCGATGATTCCCATCAATCCGGAGAGTCCAAAGACTAGCATGAGGATCGTGGCGATCATCGTCGCAGTCGAGAGGCCTTTGGGCTGCTCGAAGGACTCGGAGGTATTCGGCTCCACGGGTGACTCAAAGGAATAAGAGCTCATGGCGTTTGCGATCGTAAGAATAAGGGGGCGGTCATCATAGGGAGATTTTAATCGATGCCACCTGAGATTTGTAGCCAATTGGGATTTTCCTCGGCATGCTCGGCGATTTCTTCCCAGATTGAAAGACGATCGCGCAACGGTTCCCATTTCCACGTTCGCCGTGCCTTGTTGGAATCAAGGACGATCCAAGGTGCATCGTAAGGACGAGGTTGGTCGATGCGTTGGAGCTCGCAGGCCCCTCCTAATCGGTTTGAGCCCCAGCGCCGTAGGCACCATTCGTGGAGCTCTTGTAGGGAGAAGGCCGATTCGATCCCGCCCGAGACATTGACCGTGATAGGTTTGGATCGGAACGATGGGTGGTTCTGAGCGGGTTCTTGAATTTGCTGTCCCTGGGGTTCATCGATTTGACGATGGATCAGTCGCGCGAGGTCTTCGGGGTGCAGGCAGTCGCGGACTTGGGCTCCTGAGCCTTGGAAACCGAGCATTCGGAGTGGATGTCGGTAGAGAAACCGATGCATCCAATATGTGATGATGCCTTGGTCGGCTTTTCCGAACTGGCCTGAGCCCGCAAGGATTCCACAGCGGTTGATCCACAGGGGGAAATCGAAGGCGTTCGAGTATTCCTTGGCCAACCACTCCGAGGCGAGCTTGGTCGCTCCGTAGAGGGACAAGGGGGGCTCGATGCTGAAGCGTTCGTCGATGCCCTGGCGGCTGAGTCCAGGGATGAGGTCTTCCGATTCGATGCGATCCCAATCGAACTCCAGCACGGAGTTCTTGATCTGGTGGGGAATGCCAGAGAGTTCTCGGATGGAGTAGACCCGCGAGGAGCTCAAGAGGACCATCCCGGCGCGATGCCGTTTGCAGTACTCAAGCAGGTGGACGGTCCCCCCGAGATTGTGATCGACGAGGTTTTGCGAGGGGCTTTGGTTCGCTTGCGAAGGGGTGCTCGTTGGAGCTTCGAGCGCCCAAGAGCCCAAACCAGCAAGCACACTCGGGTTCGCTGCGCAGTCGATCACCCAGTCGCAAGCTGGGAGCGATTCGACGAAATCTCGGTGGCGAAGGTCTCCGAGGATGATCTTAGCGCCTAGGCATTCCAGAGGTGCGCGATTGGTCTGACTGCCGGGTCGCATGAGATTGTCGACCAGGGTGATTTTGAGCTCTGGGGTGAAGCTTCCTGAGGATGCATTACCAGAACTTGCAGGCCCATTGGCTAAAAACCATTTTGCGATTCTCGAGCCGACAAAGCCGCAACCGCCGGTGATGAGCAAGTGCATGGTGATCGGCTTCGCTTCGCCAACTTCGCTTCGCCAACTTCGCTTCGAAGACTTAGGAGACCTTCCAATTGGCCAGAAGTTGTTCGGCCCCCGGGCTCAGACGTCGGACTTTGGCAATGATGACAGCCTTCTCGGACTTGCTGGCTTTATCCAAGCGTTTCTTCAATAGCGTCAGCTTTGCCTTGCGTTGTCGGCGTCGGCGCAGTTCGGTGGGTCGTTCGTTGGCCATGTTGAATCCTTTAGATTTGGGAGGCAGTACGGTGGATTTCCAAACCGAAACGATAGTCGAAGCTCCATTTTTCGTCAATCTTGGACCTGTTCGACTCGGGTCGCATATGGCAAGATATCCGTCCCCGGGATAGCCTTGTCTTACGCGCTCATTCGACTTCGAAACTCTTAGAAACTCTTATCAAAGGCTCGACAGAGCCCTAGGTGACCATGAACCCTTCGGAAAAAACGGATTCGGCGGCAAAAATCGACTCGGCAGAAAGCTCGTCTCGAAATGCGGGTATTTCGGGTGGAGCCACGGCCATTGTGATGGCAGCCGGGAAAGGGACAAGGATGAAGAGCGAGTTGCCTAAGGTCCTTTTTCCGGTGCTTGGTCGCCCGATGATTCATTGGGTGCTCGATGCGTTGGAGCAGGTTGCTGTGACTCGGGTTTTGGTGGTTGTCGGCTATCGTCACGAGGATGTAAGGCGAGAGCTTCAGGGACGCAAAAATGTTGAGTTCGTCTTGCAAGAGCAGCAGTTAGGAACTGGTCATGCGGTTCAGATGTGCATCCCCTCGCTTCGAGCACACGCGGACTCCGTTGCCGGCCCGGTGATGGTCGTAGCGGGAGATTCACCGCTGGTTCAGTCTTCGTCACTTGGCGAATTGCTCCATGCGTTTGGCTTGGGGGACTTCTCCTGTTTGCTCGGTACACTGATCAAACCCGATCCGCAGGGACTCGGCCGTATCGTTCGGGATGCTCAGGGGGGCTTTGCCAGGATCGTCGAGCAAAAAGACGCATCGGCTGAGGAAGCGAAGATCCAAGAGGTCAACATGAGCACGTATCTGTTCAAGCAGGATCGGCTCATTTGGGCTCTTGAGCGGCTTGGAAATAACAACGCGCAAAACGAGTATTATCTAACGGACTGTCCTGCGCTTCTCAAGGAGCAAGGGGACCGGGTCGATGCCCTAGCGGCGTTGAAGGCTTGTGAAGCCCTCAGCATCAACACCATCGAAGAGCTTGAAAAGGTTGAGGACAAGATGAAAGAGTTGGGCTATCGATGCAAGAGTTAAAGATTTTCAGTGGACGCGCGAATCTTCAGTTGGCAAAAGAGATCTGCGATTTTTTGCATCTCAAGACCGGTGCGATCCAATTGGGCAAATTTCCCGATGGTGAGAACTTTTGCAAGATCGACGAGGACGTCCGAGGTCGGGATGTGTATCTGATCCAACCGACCTGTCCGCCGGTCAACGACAACCTGATGGAACTCTTGATCATGATCGACTCATGCAAGCGTGCCAGTGCAGCGAGGATCACTGCGGTGATTCCATACTACGGCTATGCGCGCCAGGACCGCAAGGACGAGGGTCGCACTCCGATCACGGCCAAGTTGGTTGCGAATTTGATCACCCGAGCCGGTGCCGATCGGGTCTTGGCAATGGACTTGCACGCCCCGCAAATCCAAGGCTTTTTTGACGTGCCGGTCGACCATTTGTATGCGGCCCCGGCCTTGACGAGGTATTTCCAAAACCAAAACTTGGACCCCGAGGACATCGTCGTGGTGAGCCCAGACGAAGGAAGCATTAAACGGGCCTTTGGGCACTCGAAGCGCATCGGTGGTAAACTCGCCATTATCGATAAAGTCCGAGACAATCCGCTTCAAACCAAGCAACGGAACATCATCGGTGGTCCGGTCGAGGGGAAGATTTGTTTGATGTTCGATGACATGATCAGCACAGGCGGTTCGATCTGCGGGGCAGCCAAGCTTGTCCATGAAGCCGGCGCCAAGGAGATTCACTTAGCCGCGACCCATGGAGTGTTATGCGGTCGAGCGATTCAATCGATCAAAGAAGCGCCGATCAAGAGCTTGGTGATTACCAACACCATCCCTTTGCCCGCCGAGAAGAAGCTCGACAATATCTTTGTCCTATCGGTAGCCCCTTTGCTGGCCGAGGCCATCCGTCGAATCCATTCGAACCAATCGATCAGTTCGATGTTCGGCGCCGGCGGCTCGATTCACTGAGACAGCTTGTGACTCACACAGCCAGTGATTGACACAGAAGGACTTGCGAAGCGATCCCAAGTGCTGGACAATCGTAAGTGTCACTCAACACTTCTCGAACGATGTTCTTCAAGGGCCCTACTCCGGGCCGGTTTCGGAAAGCCTTGGTTCTAGCGATGATCACCCATGCAGGCGGCCTGACTTTCGAAGATTTGAGCATCGGTGATCGATGGCAAAGCGAACCGCGAACGATCGAGATTCGCGATATCGCGCAATTTGCGCAGTTGACAGGGGACCACGATCGGTTGCACACCGATGAGGAATTCGCCAGCCAAGGACCCTTTGGTAAGCCCGTAGCGCACGGGATGTTGGGTATGTCGATTTTAGCGGGACTAAGCTCCACGGCTCCGCTTGTCCAGACGGCCGCCTTGATCGAAGTTCGCAATTGGAGTTTCTGCAAGCCGATCTTCCCGGGCGATACCGTCAGAGCCGTCACTGAAGTGGTGGACCTTAAGTCGCATGGACGTCGGCATGGCCAAGTCCATTGGTACCGACAGTTGCTCAACCAAAATGGTGAAAAGGTTCAGGAAGGGACTTTGGTGACCTTGGTGATGCGGGGCAAGCCCCTCTCGACGCGTCCGGTCCGAACCGACTCGGCTCATGGGGATCTGATCACTCGGGCGGTTCCGGCCCCTGTCGGTCCTGCCTCTACTGATTCGGCCACTGTGGATTTGGCCCCTGTTGAATCGGCCACGGTTCTATCGACCACCGCTCTATCGGCCACCGCTCTATCGACCACGGTGGAGTTGGATTCTGTTGAATTGGCCGACGAGAAATCGGCCCCGGGGGGTGGCTCGGTACTCGAATCGGTGTCGATTCGATCGGAGTGAGGCATCGAGCCTGTGGATTTTCATTCGCAGGCTGACTACCGGTGGGGATTGAAGGTTTTGGATGCTATACTAGAACTCCCCTGCCCTATTGGGTTTTGGCCCTTTGAATCCCGCCTGTGCATCCTCCTGACCTGCTTGAATTACCTATGCGATACCGATCGATTTGGGTCCTCCTATCGTGCGTCTGTGTTTGGATCTTGGATGCCTTGCCGAGTTGGGGGCAAGACCAGGACGTGGAGTTTTTCGAGAAGCGTGTCCGACCGATTCTGGCGCAGCGCTGTTGGTCGTGTCACAGCGGAGAGTCCGGGGAATCCAAAGGGGGGCTTCGGCTCGACCATATCGAGTGGATCAAAAAGGGAGGGGATTCGGGTCCTGCGCTCCAAGGTGGTGATATCGACGGGAGTTTGATCTATCAAGCCGTCAGTTATCAGGGCTATGAGATGCCCCCCGATGGGCGGCTTCCCAAGGAGCAGGTGGAGGTGATCAAGGAGTGGATTGCGCGTGGAGCTTATTGGCCGGACGAACCGTTGCCTGAGGACAAGCAGCATCAGGATGCATTCGATTTAGAGGCAAGGCGTCAATCGCACTGGGTATGGAATCATGGACTGGTTCCTAACGATCGTCCATTGGTACAGGATCCGTGGTCGAGCGGAAGTATTGATACGATGGTGATCGGCAAGCTTCGTGAGCAGGGCTTAGAGCCGAGCCAAGCCGCTGCGCGTTCGACGCTAGTGCGGCGCGTTTACTTGGACTTGATTGGGATTCCACCGACTCCTCAGGAGCTTCAGGAGGCTCTCGGTTCGAGCGATCCGGACTGGTACGCTAAAACGGTAGATTCGCTCCTTGCGAATCCTCAGTTTGGAGTTCGTTGGGCGCGGCATTGGCTCGACTTGGTCCGTTTTGCGCAATCGCGAGGTCATGAGTTCGATGAAGATATCCCGTCGGCGGAGCCTTATCGCGACTATGTCGTTCGGGCGTTGAATGCCGATGTGCCTTATGATCAATTCCTCGTCGAGCATTTGGCGGGAGATCTGTTGAAGGCACCTCGGGTGCATCCGGTTCTTGGTTGGAACGAGTCGGTTTTGGGGACTGGGTTTTGGCATCTGGGGGAATGGGTTCACTCGCCGGTCGACACCCGCAAGGACGAGACGGATCGATTCGACAACATGGTCGATGTATTCAGCAAGACATTTTTGGGCGTTACCGTCGCCTGTGCACGCTGCCACGATCATAAGTTCGATGCGATATCCCAGGAAGATTACTATGCGATTTATGGGTACTTAAAGAGCAGCGACTACCGGTTGGTTCGATTCGAGACCGACGTACAGCATCGAGAGATCGCCAAGGTCCGGAGCGAGAAAATGGAGCTTCTCGAAGCGACTCTTCAGAGGGAACTAGGCCAGCAGATCGAGCGGGTCGAGGCCAAAGATTTCGGGGTGTTGAAGGATACCCCAACAGAGGTTCAGGCCGTTGTGGCTAGGGCCAATGCGATTGCAAACTACGCGAGGTTTGCAGAGTCGATGATTCCTAGCGAGGATCCGAGGGTTGTCTTCGATGCACGGCGTCCCGATGCGATGCTCTGGCAATCCGATAGCGTGATCTATGGGGCTGGGTCCAAGTCGCCAGGGTCGGTCAGTTTGGTCGCTGGCGCGGGGGCTTCGGTTTGGAAAGTCCATCTTTTGCCCGAGGCGTGGCGGGATCCTTTTTGGAATCCGATGACGCAGACTTCGCATGGGGTCAATCGACAGAATCGCCATCCGCAGATCAACGAGGCCGGCAAGATCATGCCGACGTCAAAGTTTGCATTGAAGACGGGTAAAGTGTCCTATTTAGTTCGGGGATCGTTCCGAGCCTTTGCGAGCGTCGATTCGCATCGGTTGATCGCTGGTCCTTTGCATGGCGAGACCGTTTTCGAGAATGGAGGGGATGACAACGAGTACCGCTGGGTTACTCAATCGTTGGATCGGCATCAAGGCAAAACCATCCACATCGAGTTGTCCCCCTTGCAGGACAAGCCCTTTGGGTTGGTCCAGGTCATCGAGGGACCTGCCCCTGCGGTCGGACCTGTGCGAGGTATCGAGCCGCCCGAGGCGTTTGCACTTTGGAATGCGACGAGGGATCTGGCATTGCGAGCGTTCCAAAATCCTACCATGGAGCTAAGCACCAAGCAGCGTGCAGAGATTGCGGCTTGGACCCAAGGAATACTCGATCGATCGGAGGGGAATGCAATTGCCGATTTGTCCAAGCAGGCCAGCGGATTGGATGCTCAGTTGGCTCAGAGCATCGTTTGGCATTCCCATTTGGCTCTAGCGATGCGAGACGGAGACGGTATCAACGATTCGCTTTTGATCCGTGGAAATCCATCGAAGCCTGGTGCGGAGGTTCCCAGACGCAACCTGACGGCACTCGGTGGCAAGCAGATGATTTACCAGGGACCTGGCAGTGGTCGATTGGAGTTGGCCGAGCAACTCGTTGACAAAGACAACCCATTGGTTGCCAGGGTGCTCGTCAATCGCCTATGGCATCATTTGATGGGGCGTGGGATCGTACCGACGACCGATGATTTTGGAGTGTTGGGGATGCGTCCGACCCATCCGGAGCTGCTCGACGAGCTGGCCTCGGAGCTCATCGCCAGTGGCTGGTCGGTCAAGTCGATGATCAAGAGGGTTTGCCTCTCGAGTGTGTACCAGCAGGATTCCAAGTCCAGCGCGGAGTCCCGAGAGAAGGATCCGGATAATCAGTGGCTTTCGCATGCACGGGTAAGGCGATTGGAGTCCGAGTCGATTCGCGATACGTTATTGGCAATGAGCGGTCAGCTCGATTATCGCGCGACGAGTCTGGACGCTCCGAGTGTACCGGTCCACTTGACGGAGTTTCTTGAGGGGCGGGGGCGTCCGGGTCGCAACGGACCTTTGGATGGTGGAGGCAAGCGCAGTTTGTATTTGGAGGTACGAAGGAATTTCCTCAACCCGATGATGTCGACGTTTGATACACCGAGTCCGTTTAGCAGTATGGGTCGGCGCAACGTTTCGAATGTACCGGCGCAGTCCTTGATCCTGTTGAACGATCCGCTGGTTCATCAGTTGGCCGACCGTTGGGCACAAAGACTCGTGCAGGATGGCCAGAGCGATGCCGAGCGGATTCGCACGATGTGGATGGTCGCTTTCTCGCGTGAGCCGACGAGTCAGGAGCTCGAGTTGATGGATCGTTTTGTCCATTCTCAGGACTTTGCCAGCCCGCAGGATGCTTACCGATCGCTGGCTCACATGCTGATGAACAACAAGGAAGCGATCTATCGTTTTTAGCAGGTAGGCGTATCGTTTTCGTCGTGCTCGTGCTCGTACTCGTACTCGTACTCGTACTCAATGAAATGGTACTCGTACTCGATGCCGTATCTTCGATTACGAGTACGAGTACTGCGAGCGCGGAGTACGAGTACGAAAAGCCGGGGGAAACATCGATTGAAACTCCGAAACATGCGAACAGCGCGACTCCCTCGCCGTTGGCTACGGGTTAAACGATTGTTCGTGCTTCCCATCGGATTTCGCCGTGCTCGATGGCCGTTTGACTTGCGGCCATGCCAATCGTTGACCGAGGCGGTTCGCGGTAACTTGCGAACCAATGGGTCGGATTGCTATACTAGATCAAGCCGAGCATGAGCACGAGTTGCGCTGGTTTGACTTTTATCGTACTCGTACTCAGTGAAACGGTACTCGTACTCGTACTCGATGCCGTATCTTCGAGTACGAGTATTGCTAACACGGAGTACGAGTACGAAAAGCTAGGGAAAACATCGATTGAAACTCCGAAACATGCGAGTAGCGGCACCCTCGCCGTTGGCTGCGGGTTAAACGATTGTTCGTGCTTCCCATCCGATTTCGTCGTGCTCGCAATCGGTCAATTCCAGCGTTGATGGTTCGATCGCCGATATTTTGTAGTCCCCTTGGATCCATTCGGAGCGCATCGTGTTGAGCTTATTCTTTCGGGAACGATCTTTTCTTCGTAGGTCAGGATCGATCCGCATGCTGCTCATCGGCCTGTGCTGGGTCTTGTTTTCGAGAACCATTTACGCACAAGCGACACTCCCAGAGCAAGGCCCGCTGATGGCTTATGTCGGGACGTTCAGTTCCCCACTGAAGGAACCATTACCGACCCAAGTCGATTTGCCTCCAGGCAATGGGCGAGGGATTCATATTTTTCAGGTGGATCGCAAGACCGGGCAAGCGAGTCTAAGGGGGGAGTTGGTATTGGGGACGAGTCCTAGTTGTCTAGCGACCAATGCAGCCCAGACGATTCTTTACAGTGCCAACGAGACCGATCGGGTTGAGCCTCAAGGGAGTGGGACTGGGGATATTACGGGGGATAAGCAAAAGCATGGGACGGTCAGTTCGTATGCGATCGATCGCAGGACCGGGGAGCTTAAGCATTTGAATACGGTCGATTCGGGTGGAGCTGGGCCGACGTATGTGTCGGTGCATCCGAGTGAGAAGTACTTGTTGGTGGCCAACTATTTTGGTGGCTCGATCGCGGTCTTGCCGATCGCATCGGACGGAACGCTTGGGAGTGCGAGCGATGTAAAGGTCGATTCGGGGGAGATTGGGCCGACGCGAGCGGTGCATGCGGCGCTAGGGAGTTTTGCGTTCAGTGGGCATGATCGGACCCATGCGCACATGATCAGCGCCGATCCCTCGGGGCGATATGTGCTTCATGTCGATTTGGGATTGGACAAAATCTTTATTTGGAAGTTTGATTCCTCGAATGGGAAGCTCAGTGCCGCCGAGCAGCCCTTTGTCGCCTTGCCGCCGGGGGATGGTCCTAGGCATTTCCATTTTCATCCTAATGGCAAGTGGTTTTATTCGATTCAGGAAGAGGGCTCGACGGTCGCTCTTTACGATTGGGATTCTCAGGTGGGTCGACTGTCGATCAAGCAGACGATATCGACGCTTCCGGCGGGGTATTCGGGAAGCAACTTTTGTTCGGAGATTTTGGTCTCTCCGGATGGTCGGTATGTGTATGCGGGGAATCGGTTGCACGATAGCATCGCGATATTTTCGGTAGGGTTGGATGGAACCTTGCGCTACGAGACCGAGGAGTGGACGCGGGGGAATTACCCGAGGAGCTTTACGTTCGAGCCGACGGGCGAATTTTTGTTCTGTTGCAATCAGCGGGCCGACCATGTTGCGGTGTTTCGGGTCGACCGAGCGATGGGCCGATTGCAATTTACGGGTCAGTATCTGCCGGTGGGCAATCCCTCGCATGTGCTCTTTGTCGACCTGGCAAAGAACTAATGCAGTGGTTGATCGAGGTGAAGTTGCTAGACTGATTGCTCTGGCAGGCGCACTTTAGATGCCATCTCATTTCGTGAATTCAATCAAGGTTATCCGATTCTATGAATCCCAAGCGATCTTTTTCGCTAGGTGCCACGTTGGCGCTTGGTCTATCGTCATTCTTTTCGATATCCGTCCGAGCGCAGTACGAGGGAGCCACTGCACCGCCGGAGGCGTTGCGAGCGGGTTTTGAATCGATTTCTTCTCAGCAATGCGAGGAGTGGTTGAACATCTTGGCCGGTCCTGGTTTTGAGGGACGAGGGACAGGACAGGAGGGGTATGTCAAAGCGGCTTCATGGGTTTCGGGCAAGTTGGCCGAGTTCGGTCTCAAGCCCATGGGGGACGCTGGGACTTATTTTCAGATGTTGCCGATGAGTCGCATGCATGTCGATGCGGTGCAATCGAAAATCACAGGTCCGGATGGGTTTTCGTTGGGGTTTGAAAAGAGCGTTGGGTTGGACCGCTTTATCGAGCAACCCGAGTTTGCAGGAAAAGTCGTCTTTCTGCAGATGTCGGGGGAAGGGGCCAAGCTGGCCGACGATGTGGTTCTTGAGGATCGTTTTGTGATTCTTGTGGCCGATGACAAAGCCGCAGGGGCCATTGCGCCTCGACTGAGTCGAAAGCGGGCCTCGGTCGTTTTGCGTGTGGTCGAATCGGAACCGACCTCGACGTCGCAGCAGCAGCGACCCGATGGACGTCAGCGAGGCAATGGGATTGGCGGGAGCATTCGCAAGGATGCGGCCAAGGCCATCTTGGCAGCCGTCGGGGGCTCCGAGGAGTGGTTGACCGTCCCGGAGGAGAATGCGACCGATGTCCATTCGACCGAGGTGGAACTCAAAGCGGAGTTGCGGATTCGCAAGGAGCCTATCGCCGTTCCGAATGTACTTGCATGGCAAGAAGGATCCGACCCTGCCCTGCGCGACGAGTATATCGTCATCGGTGCCCACTTGGACCACCTTGGGGTTCGCGGTAGCGAGTACTTTCCTGGAGCCGACGACAACGGTTCTGGCTCGACGGCAATCTTGAGCATTGCCAAGGCGGTGGCGGCCAATCCGACGAAGCCCAAGCGGAGCATTCTGTTTATGTGGTTTGCAGCCGAAGAGATTGGTCTTGTCGGCTCGGCTCACTACGTGAACAATCCGATTTTGCCTTTAGAAAAGATGATCTGCATGCTTAATGTGGACATGGTCGGCCGCAACGAAGAGAAGCAGAACGAGCCCGCGAGTGAAAACGAACGATCCTTGCACTTGGTCGGTAGCCAAAAAGGGGATCAGTCGTTGCACGCGATGATTCTCGAGGCCAACAAGTCGATCAACTTCGAGTTTGAGTTCGATGAGGAAGGGGTCTTTGGTCGCAGTGACCAGATCAACTTCTTCAAGAAGGGGACCTCGGTAGCGTTCCTGTTTGGCGGCTTTCATCCCGACTACCATCGCACGAGCGATTCACCTTCGAAGATCAACTACGCGAAGATTGCATCGGCTGCGAAGCTTTACTTTTTGGCTTGCCACATGGCCGCCGAGCATGGTCCGTTTCCAGCGCCCAAGGAAGTGCCAACGGAGGCTAAGTAGTTGTACGACAACAGGGGGTTATCCTAAGCAGTCGGGAACAGTCCAGTGGGAAGATGGGTAGATTGCGGGGACTTTGCGGATCGCAATGCGAGAGGATCGATGGGCAGTCATTAGGGTAGGACTGCTCAATAGTCCCCAATTTTCTTGCAGTTGCAAATCATCGACGCGATCGGTTCCATTTTTGGTATATGATCTAGGAATAGCTTGGTTTGGGTTCGGCGATTGCCGAACTCCAAACAAAGGTGTCAAAGACGCCGTCGAACCTCAAACACTACAATCCGATCGTAGAGATTTTGAGTGCTCGGCGCAAACAGCCCACGTCAACCCTTCCCCCCCTTAGCTCGCAAGATGATTTCGCAATGTCAGCTTGTTTGAAAGTGGTTCGCGGAACCGGTCCCTCTGCGGAATTCCTGCTTAATAGAACCGGAGAGAACTTGATCGGGCGCGGAGTGCAGTGTTGCATTCCGATCGCTGACGAGCGGGTGTCGTCTATCCACGCAAAGATCTTTTTTTCCAAGGGGACTTGGTCGTTGATCGACTGTGGCTCGGACGATGGGACCTGGGTCAATGGCACGAGGATTGAGTCATGGGTCTTGATCCCTGGAGATCTCATTCGAATAGGAAATATAGAGCTTGTTTTTGTCGAATCGCAAAATGCGACGGTGCAGAATCCTGGGGCGAGCGCGTCGGATTTCAGCGAGTTGATCGGCAAGAGTGAATCGATGCTGGAGCTCAAAAAGCGGATCGCGAGGATTGCGAAAGCCACAGGATGCATCCTAGTTCGTGGCGAGAGCGGTACGGGCAAAGAGTTGGTTGCCAGGGCGATCCACAGAAACAGCCTTCGTGCCACGAAGCCGATGCTCAGTGTAAACTGCGCGGCCATTCCGCACGACCTGATGGACAGCCAGTTGTTTGGGCACATCAAGGGAGCGTTTACGGGTGCGGATCACGACCATATTGGCTACTTTCAGCAGGCCAATCAAGGGACGTTATTTTTGGATGAAGTAGGGGAATTGAATTTAGAAGGTCAGGCCAAGCTGCTCAGGATCCTCGAGGGACATCCTTATTTGCCTGTGGGTGGTACCAAGCAGATCAATGTCGATGTGCATGTGATCTCGGCGACGAATCGCGATTTACGGGAGTTCGTTGCCGAGCGTCGGTTTCGAGAGGACCTTTATTATCGGCTTAGTGTCTTTGAGGTCGAGATCCCACCCTTGCGTCATCGAGGGGATGACATTGAGTTGCTGGTTCGATTTTTTCTTGAGCGGTTCAAGCAGTTGAGTGCTCGGGACTATTTGGGGATGAGTCCTGAGGCGATGCACTTACTCCGGAATTACGATTGGCCGGGGAATGTCCGCGAGCTTCGAAACGTGATCGACAGTGCTGTGGTGCTTGCTGAGGATTGGTTGATTCGCCCCGGGGACCTGTCGCTACGGAATATCAATCGTTCGACGATCAATTCGCTGATGTTGCGAATCGATCCACCGTCGATAAATCCGGCGCCAACGAATTCGACGTCTGTTCCTTCTCCTTTGGGATTTTTAGGTAAAGGCTTCGGCGGTATGCACACCGAACCTGATCGGGGCCAGAGGAGCCCATCGCAACAGGAGTCAAAGCCTACCCAGTCGGATCCATCCTTAGGGGGTGTCAATTTTGACACGCTCAATGTTTCGATTTGGGAGCAGCGTCTGATCAAGGAGGCTCTGCATCGCACGCATGGGAATATACCTGCCGCTGCCGAATTGCTTGGCATTGCCCGAGCTACTCTTTACCGCAAGCTGGAAAAGGGTTTTCCTGCCTATCCTGAAAACCGAACCGATCGTTTGTAGCAATCCAAGATTGCGACTGTCCATCTTTGGCGAGGCGTCTCAGGAGTCTCACAAGTAGACACGACGAGGCAAGCTTGGAATCGCTTTTATGATTCAAGCTAAGTTGGGTTCAGTCATGGAAATATCTCGCGATCGAAGTTGATTAACGTTTCCTCCATCGATTTGATGGGAATGAGCCAATAAACTGCCTTAAGTAAAAATGCACAAAGGATCGAATAGCGAAAACCAGGGTGAGGAGTTGGCACGTATTTCGCTTTGCATAGGGACGTTCGATGCGGTGGTCGCTGGACGTTTGGGCCATGCGAACGCATCGATACAAGGTCTCTTTTTTGGAGTTGTTATTATGTTTCAGAGCATTGCTGCAAAGTTTATCGGTCGTTTTGCTCGTGATCAACGCGGAGCGACGATGGTTGAGTATGGATTGTTGGTTGCGTTGGTTGCAGTCGCGGTGATCGCGGCAGTGACGACCTTGGGTGGTAGTATCAATGCCTTTTTCCAAAGTGCAGATGACGGGCTCAATGGAGTGTAGTTTCTTTTAATTTTTCGATGCTTTCTTGTTGCATCGTAGAAGGTCAAGAAGCGCTCGATGGATCGTAATATCGAGCGCTTCTTCTGTATCGGTAGTTGTGTTTGCCTGCGATGAGGGTATATGACTCTGCGTACCTCGTTGTTTTTTCTGTTGGCTATCTCCAGTGGTTTGTTAGCTGCGGCGGGGGTTACGCAGATGCGTTCGAATTCGTTGGCCAGCGAGATTGCTAAGGTTTTGGTTGTTAAGAAGTCGATTTCCCGTGGTGTTCGGATCGAGTTGGAGCATTTAGAGTCGAGGGATATTCCAAAGGAGTTCGTTCATGTGGGTATGGCAAGTTCCGTGGATCAGGTTGTAGGTCGCGTCGCGATCGCAGCGATGGTCCAAGGAGAGTTTGTCATGAACAGCAAATTGACAAGTAGCAGGGCAAGTGGGGGGATCGCATCGTTGATCCCGGCAGGGATGCGAGCGAAAAGTATTTCCGCAGTCAGTCCTGCGGATCGGGTATCTGGATTGCTCGATGTTGGGGATCATGTTGATGTTTTATTGACGCGGTCGATGCCGGGGGAGTCGCGAGGTATGGTCGGTGTTGCCGAGACTCTTTTGCAGAATATCGAGGTGCTCGCGATCGATCGTGTTTTGGAGAGTAAGAATGCGAAGTCTACCGTCTCTCCACCTAGCCGAAACGAGCCCAAATCCTCCTCGATTACGTTGCTTGTAACTCCCGAGCAGGCTTCGTTGTTAAGTTTGGCGCAGCGCGAGGGCGTACTGTCTTTCTCGCTTCGAAATCCGGAGGACGAAATGGTGATTGAGGGAGATGATTCGACGAATCGTTTGCAGCAAATGGTTTTTGATCGCGGTGAGGAGTTTGCATTGGGCGTCGATCCGGAGGTTGATCCCAAGTTGGATCTCAAGGGTGATTCAGGCTTGTCTGAGGCATCTGAATCGGACTCCGAATCCGACGAGTCTTTGACGATTTCTGATTTGCAAGCGTTGATTTCCGATGGGGATGGGACCGGGCGTTCAATGCCTGGTTTTGGAGCGATACGAACGATCCGTGGTTCGCGTACGGGAGTTGTTCCCATACGTACCAAATCGAAATAGGCCGATGGCGTTGTCGAAGGGTTTTTATGAATTGGTTCAAGGTTCCGAATAAGCCGGCGCGAGGCCTGCCATTGGATCGCGTTGAACTTAGGCAGGATCCGATCCCATTGCCGGTACCGGCGACGAATCCTCCGGGGGAGTCCTCTGCACCGATTTTCTTAGCCGAGCCTCAAGCGTGGGTCAGATCTCTGGAGCCGAAGGGGAACCCACTGCTTGTGGCCTTGAAGCGTCAATTGCACCAGCGGGTCATCGGTGGGCTCGATATTGGATCGATGGCCAAGTGGAATACCGATACGCTCAGAGTGGAGGTGCGTCGAGAGGCTGAGTTAGCGTGCGGGAATGCCGATTTAGAGGGGCTTGATATCAGTCACTCGACGTTGGTCGATGAGGTGCTGGACGAGGTATTTGGATTAGGACCTTTGGAAGCCCTTCGCGCGGATCCATTGGTATCAGACATTATGATCAACGGTCCGAAAACGGTTTATGTGGAGCGGCAAGGACAGTTGCTCAGGACGCCAATTATTTTTCACGATGATGAGCATTTGGTTCAAATCATACAAAGGATCGTTGCAGAGGTCGGCCGCAGGATTGATGAAACGACTCCGATGGTCGATGCTCGGCTATCCGACGGTAGCCGATTGAACGCCGTGATCGCCCCGCTAGCCTTGGACGGAGCCTTGGTATCGATTCGGAGGTTTGGGTCCAAGCCGTTGACTGCGGATCGATTGATTGCGAACCAATCGATCACGGAGGAGATGGTTGAGTTTTTGTCTGGATGTGTTAAGGCTCGAATCAACATGTTGGTCTCGGGGGGGACTGGAAGCGGGAAGACCACTCTATTGAATTGTTTGTCGGGCTATATTCCGGAGGACGAACGGGTTGCGACGATTGAGGACGCTGCGGAATTGAGGTTGCAGCAGCCCCATGTCGCGAGGATGGAGACACGGGTTGCCAATGTCGAGGGAAACGGTGCGGTTTTAGCGAGGGATTTGGTTCGAAATGCACTACGGATGCGGCCCGATCGGATCATTATCGGTGAGTGCCGAGGGCCGGAGGCTTTGGACATGCTTCAAGCGATGAATACGGGGCATGAGGGGAGTTTAACAACGATTCACGCCAATACGTCGAGGGACGCGATTAGCCGCTTGGAGATGATGGTGGGGATGGCTGGATTCGATCTTCCGATTTGGGTGATTCGCAAGCAGGTTGTATCTGCGGTTCATATGGTCGTGCAGGTCAATCGTTTGCCAGGGGGCGTACGGAAAATCACCCGCATCTCCGAGATTACTGGGATGGAGGGGGATGTTGTCAGCATGCATGATATTTTTGAATTTCGGCAGATGGGGCTCAACGAACACGGGGTGACGAAGGGGCAATTTTGGGCGACAGGCATTCGTCCTGTGAATTTGGACCGCCTCAGGGCCTATGGAGTCGAAATGCCACCGGGGCTTTTTCAGTCCCGAATGCTTATGGATTGCAAAGGAAGGGTTTAGGGATGCTCTATCTCTATGTCTCGCTTGCCTTTTTTGCTGGGTTCGCGTTTGTCTCTGGGCTGAATTTGCTTGTCGCTGATGTCATCGAGGATCGTCGCAAGCATCAGGCCATCCGGGTGCGGGAAGAGTTGAGGTTGCGCAGTGCCGAGCGAGCTCGGGCCGAATGGAAGAATCGTCAAACGCACTACCGCATTGCACCGCAAGCGGCCAAGCAGGATGCGGCTCTAGGGTTACTTGGAAAATGGCAATTGGTTGTTTTGCAGTCTGGAATTGCAGGTATCGGGTCCGAGGCGATTTTGATCGTAGCGGTTTGCTTGGCGTTGGTTGGTGCGGGGGTGACGGTTTTCTTCACAGGCAAGCCCCTTTTTGGAATCCCCGCTGCGTTGGTTTTGGGGGTAGCCCCGGTCCGTTGGGTATTCTACCGACGCAAGGTTAGGCAAAAGAGACTGCTTAAGCAGTTGCCGGACGCTTATCAGATGATTTCCCGAGGGCTACGATCGGGTCAAACCATCGGTCAGGCGATGCGTGCGATTTCCGACGAGGTTTCGTCACCTTTAGCCGAGGAGTTTGCATACTGTTGGGAGCAGCAGAATTTGGGCCTATCCCCTGAGGCATCCCTCAAGGAACTTGCGAAGCGAACGGGAATCCTGGAGATCAAGATTTTTGTCGTCGCCTTGACGATCAATGCATCCTCTGGGGGAAACCTATCCCTACTGCTTGAAAAGCTCTCGGTGGTGATACGCGAGCGGGAAAAGATGCAGGACAAGGTCATGGCATTGACCTCCGAAGGCAGGATGCAGGCCTATATGCTCGTCGCTATGCCCTTCGGGCTCGCAGCGATGATCAGTGTGGTGAATCCAACCTATCTTCTTCCGTTGCTTGATTATAAGTCAGTCGTAGCGGGGATGATTTTGTGGATGGGAGTCGGTGTCCTATGGATGCAGCGTATTATCAACTTCGATCAGTAGTAGGGTTGTTTGATGGATTCCACGACACTCTTTACCCTTTCGGCCGTTATGGTATTGATCACCGGTAGCTTGTATTTCCTTGTTCCTTCGAAAGCCGGTAAGGATACGAATCAAGCTGCCAGAGTTCCATCCGATGGGATCGAGCGGCAATTGCTCAAGGATTTGCGAAAGCAACCTGGACCAAAGCAGGAAAGTGCGCAACTGCGGAAACGTCTTGTTCATGCTGGATTTTATGGAAAAAACGCACTGCTCTGGATGTCGATCGCAAAAGTCTTATCGCTGTGCATTCCGCTCTCGGTAGCGATGCTTGTCACCTATCTGACATCGATGTCGATTCAATGGACCGCATCGATTGCTCTTGGACTAGGTATCGCTGGGATGATCGGCCCTTCGTTCGTTCTTGATCGTATCAAAAGGCAGCGGCAATTGCGTATCCGTCGGGCCATACCCGATGCATTGGATGTTCTGAGTATTTGCTTGGAGGCGGGCATGAGCCTGCCTGCTGCTTTGTCAAAGGTGTCTCAAGAGTTAGCCGGTGCGCATCCGGGGCTTGCGACGGAGCTTGCGATTGTCAACCGGGAAACTCTTTTGGGCCGCAGTGTTGGGGAGTCGATGAGGGCCTTGGCCGATCGATTCGATATCGAGGAGTTAAGGAGTATGTCATCGGTGATGGTACAGGCCGAGCGGTATGGTTCAAGCTTGGTCGATGCGATGGAGGTATTCGCCGTTACGATGAGGCAGAAACGCATGTTTGCGGCTGAGGCCAATGCGCAGCAATCCGTGGTAAAAATTCTGATACCAACGGTTCTTTGCATTCTTCCTGTACTTTTTCTTGTCACGCTGGGACCCGCAGTGATCATGATCATGAGAGGATTGGCCAAAACATGAGATATCCAAGACCTCTGGGGGCAAAGTTCACGGCGGGGTATTCGCGAAACCAATCTCGTTGCGTTGCAACACGCAGTGGGTCTGCGCTTTTTGAGTTCGCCGTGACCCTGCCCTTGATGATGCTCTTATCGGTTGCGGTTTTGGACCTTTCCAAAATAACTTTTCTTCATTTTTTGGTTTCGGATGCGGCCGGCGCGGCAAGTCGCTACGCATCGATGGTACCTATTGATTCCGAATCGATGGAGTTGTGGCAACAAGGGCTAGAAGAATCGGCGAGGGGATCGCTGTTGGGATCACCTTGGATCGAGCCCTCGGATCTGATCATCCCAGTTGCCGACATTGTGCAAGTCAGCCAGGACGAGCGACGCATTTTCATCCGCGTTGAGTATCCCTACGAAGCTCATATTCCGTGGTTGGTACTCTCGTCGCAGTCGATGATCGCCCACGAGGTGACCGTTTATGGCGCGAACTAATTTATCATCACGCAACGGTGCCACGACACTCGAGTTCGCACTCGTGATTCCGATCTATCTGACCATTATTTCAGCGGTTGTCGTAGGTGGAATCAGCATTTTTCAGAAGCATCAGCTCACTCTGATGGCCAAATACCTTGCTCGCCAAGCGATTGTTCATGGACAGTCTGCCGATCGAATAGGGACTTGGGGGCCAGCTTCGATTCAAGGTTCCCTAGGGGATGGCAGTCTCATCGGTACGTTGCTTGCCAACAAGTTCAGTGACGGGCAAGCGACAAATATCTACTATCGAATGCGATGGCCCGATGGGGGGAACGATGCATCCCGAGGAGATAGAGTCGAAGTGACCATCGCTTCCTTCGACCTGTCGGATCCGTTCGATATTGAAACCGGCGGCTCGTTGGGTTTAAAGAGTCGCTTTACAAAAACGTCGGCGAGTGTCACGTTCACCATCATGCATTAGATTCAGGGTGTTTTTCCTATGGCGCGAGCCTCTCGTTGCGGACTAAAAAAGTCGTGTAAAAGATCGGCGGATCGCCGGGGTGCTTATCTTGTTCTGTTCGCATTGAGCATGACGCTCTTTCTGGGCTTCTTAGCGTTGATCCACGATTTGGCGTTGATCAACTATGGTTGGAGGCGATGCCAGAATGTTGCCGATGCGGCAGCACTTGCCGGGGCTCGGAAGCTCGGCTCGACACGATCGCCCAGCAGCGCCAGAAATACCGCATTGACTTATCTGACCATTTTGAATCCAACCGATTCGAGGCTTGCAGATATTCGGACCCCCCCTACGAGCGGCGAGTATGCTGGAATCCCCGGTTACATCCAGGTCACCGCTCGACGGGAAATCGGGACTTGGATGCTCCGTCGCTCGTGGTTCAGCAGCCCATCGATTGAGGTGACCGCCCAGAGCGTTGCTGGGGATGAGATGTTCATTCCTGAGCCGAGTCTCTTGACCCTCAATCCCCAAGCCCTTCCTGGTTTGGCTGTCAGCAGTACCTCGTCGCTGCGCGTGGACGGACGAATCATGGTCAATTCCGAGGGAGGAGGGTTGGACCAACACGGCAATCCTATCGGCAACGGCAACAGTTCCACGGCGATCTCCGTGGGGTTACCAACCTCAGACTTTGGAATTTTCTCTGATGTGGTCGACAGTGTCGGCGGGGTTGACAACCCCACTGGTATCAAACCTCTCGTGGCCGACGCCATCTCGCCGGTGCGAACCAAGGTTCCTCCGTTTGCCGACCCATTCCTTTCGATGGCCACTCCGAGTGTCAGCAACGGAGTCGATAACCGATTTCGAGGATCGGTCACCGTGACAAGTACCTCCGTCAACGGGCTTGCCTACGATACCTCAGGTCTGAATCGAGTGGCGATGAACAACGAAGTCATCGCCGGTGGACTTTATACAGCAAGTGCTGGGGACATCATTCTTCATCCTGGAATCTATACGCGTATTTGGGTCTCAGGAGGTAGGGTGTATTTTGTTCCCGGGATTTACGTGGTCACTGCACGGGTTGCGTCCCCTGAGGTCATTCGAATCACGGGTGGAAATGTTGTTGGTGACGGTTTGATGTTCTATTCGACTGGAGCGAACTACGATGCGAACTCAGGAGCCCCTGATCGCAACGACGCAGCGATGACTCCACCGGCCGTGGCCTCGACGACCTTTGGGCCGGTTTGGCTCGTCGCATCGCTTCGCTTCAACCCGATCGATACGCTGAAGTACGACTATGCGTCGCTTTACCCCGGTGCCAAAGCAGTGGCCCCGGAGTTCAATGGGATGACGTACTATCAACGCCGACACAACCAGCAGTACATGGTCATTACGGGGAATACCAACCAACCGAACCTATCGGGAGGCTTCTATGGCAAATGGATGCCGCTGCGGATCTCAGGGACGAGTGTTCTTGGTACAAAATGTGTGGTTTCAAGCGTGAACGTTTTGGGCGGGAGTTCGATCGAGATCCAAGCGCCCGCTACGGACAGTCAAGCCATCGGGCGATCGATTTTCCTGGTTGAGTGATTGCGATGTACGACGATCTTTTTATTTTCTCTCTCAAGTCTTCCATGGTGCTCGCGATTACGACTCTCATCGCATGGGAAGATCTTTTGCATTATCGGATCTCCAATCGTTCGGTATTGCTGACGCTGATGATGGGATTGGTCTGGAGCGCAAGCAATACGCTTTGGATTGGTGCTGCTATGGGACTTTTGGGCGTTCTGGTCGGATTTGTATTGCTTGTACCTTTTTACGCGATGGGCGGAGTTACCGCCGGAGATGTCAAATGGCTGGCTGCGTTAGGCGCTTGGTACGGCCCTCGTGGCATTGTCGGTGTGTTTCTCGTAAGCAGCATCCTGCTGGGAGTGTTCTGCTTGGCATCGATAGCCCTCAGGTACATCGTCATGGTCCGGCAGAAATCGCAAGTCGGTTTTGCAACGGAAAGCAGAGGGATCCGGGGACTCGGCTCGAGTACGGTTTGCAACAAGGCACGGATCGATGAGCTTTATCGCTCAGCGGATCGGCGATCGGTTTTGATACCGTATGCGGTTCCCGTCGCGATCGGGGTCCTGATGATCGAATCCTACCGAGCTATGGGAGCCTGAGGCTGTGCCGATTCGTAGGAGGCTTGGATGACTTTGTGGGTCTTCTTGGCGACCTGGGATCCTTGATCGCTTTGAGCCGCGTGGTCTATCCAGTATTCGGCGGATTGGACATCTCCATCGAGCAACAGCACATGTCCGATGTTTGCCCAAGCCTCTTGCTGGTTGCATCCCGAGGCCAGGAAGCTGGCAATGGCAGGTTCAAATTGGCGTTCACGGGCCTGGGCGAGCCCTTTGATGTTGTGGTACCTCTGGAAATGGGGGGACTTTTTTAAGCCTTGGTCAACCCATTTCAGAGCGTCTTGATTTCTGCCGCTTAGGTAGTGCCAATAGGCATAGTCGGCCAGGATCGAATCGTCCGATGGAGACAACGCCAGGGCGGTTTCAAAGTGCTCTTTGGCTTGCTCACTTGCAGACAATCGGATGGAAATCAGGGCCAGTCGATGGTGTGCTATGGCATTTTTCCGGTCCATGGCGAGGACTTCTTGGTATTTTTTCATCGCCTCTGGATCCTCGCGTTTTGCTTCGGCCTGTTCGGCAGCAGCCATCAGCAGATCGATTTGCGCTTGGCGTGTGTCAGGCTTTACACCGAAGATCCCTCGAGGCTTCGGAGCGATCGAGGATTTGGCTTTGGGATCAGGTTTGGCTTGCCAGGATCGCCAGGAACTGCAGCCTGAAATTGCAGGCAATGCGAAGACCGCAGCGAGAAGCACCAGTTGTTGGAAGGTATTTCGCATAGGTAGGTAGCCGTCCTTATCGAACACCCGCTTGAGGAAGACCTGCGGGCGATGCGGCATTTTGGAACACGGGCGTCCCGCCGACCGGACTGGAGGTGCCCTGCTGGTAGCGTCGTATCGCTTCAGCGGCCTGGATTCCCATCGGACGCTTTGCCTGCCGGATATCTACCGAGGAGATTCCCGCGGCTAGCACATCGGGATGTTCAGCCAACCACGCGCGACGCTGGTCGTTCAATTCGACGCGCGCGGCTTGCTCGAATTGCAGACCGGTGCCGTAAGCTTGAGAGACACACAGCGCTTTTTCTAGTCTTTCAAGACCCTTGGGGGTGAGCATGTGGGCATGTGGCGAATTTTCTGGATAGAAGTCCAATTGGTAAAGGGTCGTTTTTTCGATGGCACCATCTCGGATATTTGCCGAAAAGGCGTTTCGGTTTGCAACGCCGAATGCATTTTTCTGAAAGTGCTCTGGATAGCCCCAGTGGCTCTGCTGCATGCTCCGTTTCCATCGTTGGATCGCCGAGCCCTGGCAGTCCTCATTGCTGCAATCGCTGATTCGATAAGGATTCCCGTAGGTGCTCTGGAAGGCGGGGTAGTCTTGCATTTTCGGGACGCATGAACCGACGCTTTGGCAGCGCGAGCAGACCGAGGGTTCTTGAAACGCAAAGAGTTCACGATCCGCTGCAAAGACAAGGATCACGGCAAGCCCGATGGATTGCGCCGCAACTCGATTCCAGTTAGGTTGTTTTCGCATGCGATTACCTTGAAAATCCTACAGGACCATGAATACACTGACGCTCGAGCTTCATCCTCTCGACGCAGTTCCAAGGGTCTTCCCAGGACTGCGTTGTACCGAAGGAACGCCCGGTCTTTCCCTCGATGCGACCTAATAGGTAAAACTCCAAATCGTTGGGCTCAAGCAGATCCGAACCCGGTAGCGCAAACTGCTCGCAGTTCGGACTTGCGGCGACGAAGAATGGCGTGACTAGCACCAGCAATTCCTTCTCGACTCGCTGATGCGTGGTGTTGCTGAAGAATGGGCCCAGGTAAGGCAGGTCGCCGAGTCCGGGGATCCGGGTGGTTTGCGCATCGATCGCGACTTCGAGCAAGCCGGCCAGCGCCAGCGTTTCGCCCTCTCGCATCTCGACGGTCGTATTGACTTTGCGGGTGTTGATTCCAGGAGTGGGGATACCGCCTGGTACCAGGGTCGTTCCTATCGATTCATCGATGGTGCTGACCTCGGGCGCGACATTCAAACGTATCGTTTCCTCATCGATGATTGTCGGAGTGAATCTCAATTGCACGCCAAAGTCCTTGTACTGGATGGAGACCTGCCCCCCTAAGCCGCTTACAACCGGCACGGGAAATTGACCGCCCGCCAGAAAACTAGCTTCGTGTCCGCTCATGGCCACGAGGTTTGGCTCTGCGAGAATTGACAGCAAGGCGTTCTTTCGCAGAATTCGCAACAACACGTCAAAGTTGGCACTTGGGAAAATTCCGAACGCAGTCCCGTTGGATCCAAGCACGTTGCCGGTGCCGGACGAGGAAAGCCCATTGCTTCCGACCGTACCTTGGGCTGTCACCACGTTGCCGCTGATGTTGGTACCGATGACGTCGCCGTTGTTGGATGCGAAAATCCAATCCGCACCGACTTCACGCATCCCTGTGCGGTTGAGTTCCGCGACTCGAACTTGCAACATGATCTGCTGAGTGCCCGGGACTCGGAGCAGATTCAGGATACTACCCGCGGTGGCTTGACCGCTCGATGGGGACCGATTGCCCACTTCCATCCCTGCGAAATCCTGACTCGCTTCAGGAGAATTGGGGTCGGAGTTCACGGCCGCTTTCTCTTCGATCGACTGCATGAGCTCGGCCCCTTGCCGAGCCCCACTCCCCGATGCGTTTCTTGATGTCCCTGAACCCTTGAGCATCCAAGCTTCGGCGATCGCAACAATTTGGGCCGCAACCGCGGCGCTGCGCACTTGTCCCTCGAGAATCAAGCTTTCTCGCAACTGGGAAATTTTGATGTCGGCATCGGGGAATCGCTGATGCACCTGAGCTTGCAAAAGCTCAAGATCGTACTGCACAAAAACCTGAAGGGTTAAACTCGAATCGTCTGCCAGGATGATCGTCAGGTCCGTCACTCCAGCACGCTTTCCCGATAACCGCAACATGCGAGGGTTCGGAAGGATTTCGAAGTCCGCGATGCTCGGGTCTCCCACTGCGACCACTCCGACGACCTTGCCCTCGGCGATCGGTTTTTTCAGCGTCAGTGTCCGAGCTTGTCCAATGAAAAGCTCAAGCTTGGCGTCTGCGTTCGAGAGCGGGTAGATCAAGTCCAAGACCGCAGAGGATTTGCCCTGAGGCTCGGGGGCTGGGCTGGGCGATCCGATCGGCCTGGGGAGCACCTGCGGGACCGTTGGAAGCTCTTGTCCAAGGCCTGTCCCGAGGGAACCTAGAACCCAAGCAAACGCGAATCCTAGGACTCGAATCGACTTGCGATGGAGTCCCAAAGACCGTTTTTGATCGAGCGCGTAGGCATGCTGTGTCTTCGCTACGATGCCGACCATAGATTACCCTGCCTTCGAAACCGGTGCAAACGGCAAATCCGTTACCATCCTTACAATCCGTTTCAATGTCGTCGGCCTGCCTCCTACCGAGACTTTAACGTTCCGTAGTACTTGTCGGAAATCAGGTCCTGAAATGAAGTCCTGACGGGGCCAAAAGAGGGGCTTTTGTGCTAGCAATTCGAAAACGGGTGGCGACGGGCAGCCCAAGTCTAAATATTCAGCGGTTTCTAGAGTGTTCGAGCGTGGATGATGGTAGATCGATTGTCCCCAATCGATCGGAGCCTGAAGCCACCGCAGCTAGTAAGGCAAACAGCCGAACAGCCGTAAGACGCCGCCGCTAAAGCGTCGTGTAGAGCCATTGGGGACAATGGCTCTACACTGGAAAAATCCTCCGCTGGCCGTCGGGAAGCCGTTGGAGACTTCCGCCTGACCATGAGCTCCTCCGGAATCCCCGAGTAGGCCAAGGCAAGTCAGGCTACTGCTACCAAATCCCCCGAGGAGCCGAGATCTTTAGCCTTAAAACCCACGTTTCCTTGAGACGTTAAATGTCGATTTGACGGTATTGGGCCTGTGGGGAGTGGCTGCTTCGTTCCGTCGCGTGACCGAGGTTTACCGATGGTTCTTTGGGACGCGGAAGCGTGCTAGGAGCCAGAAAACCCATAGGCAGGTGAAGGCAAGAAAGGCTCCCATGAGAATCCAGAACCCGACAGGTTCGAGGACTCCGCCGTTGGTATTGGCGCGGAATGTCAGGTGGTTGATGCCCATAAAGAACAGCGAGAGGCCAAGCGAGAAGACGGCGGTGTTTCGAGCGATGAATTGGATGGCAGCATCTCGGCGATCGGGATGGAACCAGAATTCGCGGTGAGGGATATTGATCAGGGGGGTCGGAATACGGTAGATGGCGTATCCCAAAGCGATGAACATCAGCGGCATGAGGGTTTGGAGGGCCATCATGGTCATCGTCGCGTTATCGCGGCTCATCCATCCGTCGGGTTTTCCCGAGGCGTTGAAATGGGTTGCGACGCGATCGGGTAGGTACTGCCAGTAGAAGCTGTTTTGTGCAAGTGCAAGCAACCAGAGGATAGCTTGGCCGATCGCGATGTTCCGCAGACTCAGCATTTTGGCTCTCCCGCAGAATTTGTGAGTGAAAAAAGTCGAAGAGCCCTGAACTGTAGCGTCTTCCTCGATGCCGATCAAGTTGTAGGCCTCGTGTTTCACAGTCAGCCGCAGGCGTACTGGATTCATTGCCATCTTCGACGTCCTGTACGCCTTTGAAACTGGTGTTCGACGCACGTCGAATCACGCAATCGAGTACGAGTAGGAGTACGAGTACCGCGATGCTGAGTACGAGAAAGCAGAAAACCAGTGAATGCCCACGGAATACTCGAACGGCCAAAAATGGTTACTCTTACTCGTACTCGTACTCAATGAAATGGTACTCGTACTCGAAAATCGCCTCCGGCCCGGATCGAGTCAATGTTCCGACTGCGATTGGACTAAATTCGTCTGACAAAAACGCCACAGGCTTGGCCTTGGGTGGAGTAAGCGACGTGGGCGAAGGCATGTCCTGCGGGGTCTGAGGATTTCGCGACTCGGATTGGGCATTTGGGGTCGACGGTTTTGGTGTTCAGGACCGGGAAGAGTTGTTGGTGTTCGAGGGCCAGGAGGCTGGCGATGATTTCGACCGAACCGGAGCCTGCGCCGAGGTTTCCGAAGTAGCTTTTGGCGGCAGTCACGGGGACATCGCGACTTCCCAACGCATCGCGGATTCCGGCCGCTTCGCTCGCATCGCCTTGGACATCGCTTTTGCCGCAGCCGTGGAAGTGCCATTGGTCGGGAGCGAGGTCGACACCGGCTTTGGTGGCTTGGTCGAGCAGGTTTCGGGAGACGTTGGCGATTGCGGTTCGGATATGATCGCGATGGGCATTTTTTCCGGTGACATCCCCGACTGCGGAGCTTGCACCGCCAACGATTTCGCCCCAGATTTTTGCGCCGCGAGCCACAGCGCGATCGAAGGATTCGAGGACCAGGGCGCCGGCGCCTTCGCCCACGAGGTTTCCATCGCGGGTCAGGTCGTAGGGACGGGCCATTTCGGCGGGGTTATCGCGATGGCTGGCCATCGGTTCGGTGGACATGAAGTTCAGGGCCCGCAGGGGTTCCATGCGCGAGCCGGTGGCACCTGCGATCATCACATCGGCGGCCCCCCGTCGAATGGCCGAGACGGCTTCGACGATCGAGGCAGCGCTGGAGGCTTCTCGGATCGTCACGGAGTTGCTTGGTCCTCGCAGGTCGTTGTAGATCGCGACGTGGCTTGCGGGCATATTGGGAAGGTACTTCAGGAGCCACAGCGGGTTGACTTGGGGGCGGCCGGTTTGGGGCCACATGGGCATTTGGAATTCTTGGGAGTCGTCACGGCAAGCGGCGATACCGTCGCCGAATTCTTCGGGGCGGGTGATGATGTAATCGCTGCCGAAGACGATGCCGAAGCGGTCTGGGTCACGGAGTTCGGGGTTCGCCAGACCGGAGTCATGCAGGGCGAGTTGGCAGGCGGCGACCCCCATTTCGATTTCCCGGCACATGACTTTTTGGTTCTTTTTGATGGACCTTTGCAGGTTTTTGTCGAGGGGGCCGAATTCGGAGATTTCGCCGGTAAAGCAGGAGGCTTGTCCGCCGAATTTGCAGGGGATAACGTCCAGGGGCAAGCTGGAGAGGGGGCCGATCCCTGATTTTTGGAGGGCCAGGTGGTTCCAGAACTCATCGAGTTGGCGGCCGAGGGGGGAGATGACGCCAAGTCCGGTGATAACGACGCGGTGGGTATTGGACATTGTGTGGAACTAATTTTGATCGCCTTGGACGCTGGAGCGTGGTAGGCGAGAGCCTTGGGAAAAATCTAGGAAAAGCGGGTAAAATGGGCGATGGGTTGAGCCGCGAAAGCCGAACAAAAGGATACACTTCTTGCGTCGGCTGGGCAACCAAGGTCGAGGGTATCGATTCGGCTTGGACTTGACAATCCCGGTCCGAGCCAGACAATCTGGAGCACGCAAGAAAAGCGGGCGGTTAGCTCAGTTGGTTAGAGCGCAACGTTGACATCGTTGAGGTCGTTGGTTCGAGTCCAATATCGCCTATTTTGACAGTAAAGCCAGCTTCGGCCAGAAGCCGACAGATCGAGACAAACCCAAGGGATTCCTTGGGTTTTTTCGTTTCGCAGACGCGCTATCGCTAGGTCGGGTTCTTCAGGGATTTTTAGGTTGGTGCGCTGTCGGAAAACGTGCGAAATTCACCGCAAAGGCGCGAAGGTCGCCAAGTCCAAGAGCTCGGACTAAGGCTTGAGAATCGCGCAGCCGAGGGGAGTTTTGAGATCGAATCGTGGGACTGGCATGGCGACGCCTCCGTCTCACAGCAATGCAAGGTTCACACAGGTTACGTTGATTATCGAGGAGATCGACGATCTCCTCGACACTGCAACCGCCAATCTCGACCCCCTGATCATCGAGGCCAAGCGAGGAATCGCCCTGCTTCAAGAACGCCGTGCGGCACTGATCTGAGCCGCCGTTTCTGGTAAAATCCAATCGCAAAATTTGACGACCAAGGAGGCACGATGATCATCACGCTGAAAATTACCCTGATTCGAGCTTTGTATTATAAAAATGAGTGGTCGGCCAATATCGAAATCGATGAATCATCGACGCTTGAAGACCTGCACAAAGCCATCCAAGACGCTGTCGAATTCGAAAACGATCATCTCTTTTGTTTCTTCATTTCGAGGACCGATAGAAGCCGTAGCCGCACGATGTTCGATGACGAGGACGGTCGAGCCTTACCCAAAAAACTCAAAGACATGTTCCCCCTGCCGCCGGATCGATGCCTCTTCTACCTCTTTGACTGGGGAGATGAGTGGATCTTTAAAATCTCGCCAAGCAGGAAACGTCCTCACGAACCCGCCAAAGGGACCAAGTACCCAAGAGTCCAAAACCAGACCGGGGAAAAACTCGTGCAATACCCCCAACTGGAGGATGATTTTTACGCCTGAGCGCTGCTCAATAGTTCTGCTTGCGGCTGATTGCTTTTAGCCCGGAGGGCGACATAACTATGCCGGTGTGCGTAAGCCACCGGAAAACAGCCAAGCGCTTGATGCAGCACATCAAGCCAAGGGGAATCCGGTGTAGAGCCATTGTCCCCAATGGCTCTACACGACGCGCAGCGGAGGCGTCTTACGGCTGTTCGGCTGTTTGTCTTACTAACTGCGGTGACTTCACGTTCCGATCGATTGGGGACAATCGATCTACCAACAGTGTAGAGCCATTGTCCCCAATGGCTCTACACGACGCGCAGCGGCGGCGTCTTACGGCTGTTCGGTTTTAGCCCGGAGGGCGGCACTTCTCTGCCGGTGTGCGTAAGCCACCGGATTTGGGAGATCCCACCAACACCCTAAACACACCGGGACAGTCCCCGCGTTTTTTTAAGGTAGTGCTTTCCGCCATTTTAGGACGGAGCGGTAATATCTTCAATGTGAGCTTAATGCCCACAAATGACTGAGATTCCCCGAGTCGAACTCCATCGCGAAAGAGTTTTCGGACGTTATTTCCTAGAGGCGTTGGGTTGTATTGCTCATGACCTTACGCAACCATTAGACACTTATTGTATAGGATCGGCTAACGCGAGCATGGACTGTATTGTTACAGGCTATAGGGGTTAGGCGGATCCAGCAAAAAACAAGCTAGGCTCCAACATAAGGATTTCGGAATGACTTGCAATATGTGTCTGTTAAGACCAACTCGTTTGGCGACAAAACTGTTTCTGGTCGCGATTCTTATGTTCGCGTTATGCGTGCCAACATCGGCGGCCGTGATTAATGTGAATGTCATGGTCCAAGGGTTCTCAGGAATGCAGACGATTGGAACTATCTGTACCCAAACTGGGACGCCAACTAGCGATGTAATCACCGCAGATTTCACTTTCTCTAATTCGTTCAAGGGAGACATTCTTGACGGTTGGTATAACTTTCGGTGGGTCCAGGTTGTCACTGGGGCAGTAAATCTTCCTCCCGTTTTTCCTGTTCCACCATTTATTGACCCTCAACCCGGCCAAGCGATCGGGGATGGCCGCTTAGGGGACTACCAACCCTACTATGATCCAGAGACTCGCGTTGAGAGAGTGTCCTCACGTTTTTACGACAGGCCTAGACTTAACGCAGGTCAGAGTGTCGCATTCGATACCTTTTTCGTGGTCGAAGACATTACAGCGGGCGATTTTAACGGAAGGAAGTTTAGCGTCCTTGCCGGATTCAATTGGAGTTACACGGGAGGCACGGGAGGGACTGGCGTCTCTACATACGGGACGGAAATCACCATTAACGAGGCCAGGATCATTGGCATTCAAATCGCGCTTGAAAATAAAGGCACATTTGAGAATTGGACAGCCTTGGGCCCCCAAACCCTAAGGCCGTGCCCTGAACCTGCGAGCTTAACGGTCTTCGGGTTCGGAACAATCTGGCTGGTTGGATGGGGGCGACGACGGCGAAGAAAGACGGAGCAACTCGACATTGCGGCCTAACTCGGGCAAGGGCAAGGATGCCAGTTTCCGGGCCGCTTTACCACAGACCACCTCGTATCCAGAGAGTCTTCAGACTTAGGGAACCTTGCGCTGCTAACCAACGGTTCGTCATCCGACACCACTTGCGATCGTTTTGGCGATATCCCACGTCCCTTTGCGACTCTTGGAAAAAACTCGGGGTCCGTCCCCGGTTCTTTGATCATGCCACGATTTGACCGTCGGTTATTCCCGCAGGAACACTCACAAAGGCTTTAGCAAAATCAGGCAACCACTTCGTAGAGATACTGCTGGAAACCGGAAAACATCTCCCCAATCTCGTCCGGTCGACCCAGATCCGCAATGGCATCGGCGATCGAGTTGTTGTACCTGAGCCTCAGAAGCGGTGTCAGCTTTTCCTGATCCAACTCCCGTACTCCCTCGGCCACATAATGGGCCAGCACAAAGTCGAGGAACGCCTGCTGCTTGGCATTGAACGAAGCACTGATGCTCACCATCGCCTGGGTCGCTCGTTCCTCGCGGGTTTTGGTCGGTGCCGCATAAGCCACATACGACAGCACATCGAACCAATCGCTGTTCTGGGCGTCGACGATCCGCTGCATCTCCGCCATCTGTTCGCCTCCAAACCCATTCTCGGCAAGCCGCTCCAAGAGCTTCGATCTCGTTCCTGGGGCGCTCCAGATCGCTCGCAACTCGGCTTCGTCTCGGAAGAACTCAGGCAGTTTGCCGAACAGCAGCTCCATGAACTGCTGAGCCGACATGGGCGTTCCATCGGGATGCCAGAAACTGGTGACCATCATGTGCTGGATCGTTCGCTCCTTGCCGTCGGCCAGCTTCACCTTGGCTTTTTGGCGAGGGGGAAGGAACTCCTTAGGCTTTTCGCTGACCGCTTGGGGTTCCCCAGGAATTCGCGGCTCTTTGGGCAAAGGGTCGATCGGTTCGCCGTCCCACTCAGGGTCGCTGAAGTGATGGTGTGCCTTCACAAAGTCGTAGATGGTGAAGTAATCCTTAGCCCGTCGAGATACTTCAGGAACAGCAGCCAGGAAGTTTGCTCGACGTAGTCCAGTTCGGTCGTGCAACCGGCCTCTTTCCAGAGCACATCGTCGATATTCTTGAAAGTCTGTTCAAACATGGGTTTCCATCCGAGTCCAGAAGCATCGTAGTCGTCAGGTATCGAATAGCTCTGACGCCGATGAACGAGTTTGGCACGATTGTCCGCTAAACCCGCATTCTAGTGTATGCCGGTCTGCATTGGTACCCTGGGGTAGGGGCTCAAACACCCGTCCGCCTGCGAAACTCTGGACGTTCTCTCAGTCCATCGCCTCCTGGCTCCCAGGGGCATCGGATATCCTTAGGGACCTAAGGTGCTACTCGAGGTCGCTCCTCAACCGCTCAACCGGTTGAGGACGGTCTCCATTTCCTACCTTACTCGATCTGTCGTGCTGGAATAGATGCGACGATCCATGTCACGATGAGCCACGAAGTCCATGTCTGCATATCCCGCGCAAAGCACTCGAAAATTGGCATGCGTTGGAGACCGTTAACGCAGGAGTCCCTTCGCAATGGGGTGGGAATCTGGATCGATTCCCCGGCTGATATCGTGCCAGTCGTCCCTGAGCCCGATCGTACCAGCGGTCCCTGTGTTCGCTTATCTCGGGTCAGAAGACTGCGGAACGCTAGCTGTGGGTAAGGTCGCTTGGCCCGAGGATTTCGGGGTGATTTGACCGAAACAGCCGATCACTTCGTAAAATGATTGCTTGGCTCACAAGTGCTTGGTATCATTTATTCTCGGGTCGAGCCTATCTTGAGCGTTAGGCGGCATCGGTGCGATCTACAGGGTTAAGGCTGATCCGTATAAAAACAAGTTATCCACGTGAACCTTTCGTCGTGATTCGCATCTTGCAACTATCATCTTAAAACCTCAGGATGCCATTACATGAACGAAAATCAGCAAAAAGCGTTTGACAGCTGGGCCAAGTTTCTCAATCCAGAAGTCCTGAAATCGAACTTAATAGCCGCTTCCTTGTTTCTTGCCGCATTCGAGGCGCTACGGTCCTCAGTGATTTCTCCAATTCGCGATTTTTACTCGTGTGGATTTGACCAGTACGGGCCAATCGTCGACCCAGAATACCAAACCAAGGTTTTGTCACTCGACAAGAGTCCCCTACGAGCCTCTTTGCTTTGGCTCAAAGATAGGGAGGTGATCAGTTCAGGTGACATGCTACTCGTTGACAGGATTCGGAAGCACCGAAATCAGCTGGCTCACGAACTAATGAAATACGTTGCGACCAGCGATTGCGAAATTGATGGTGAACTCATAGTTTCAATTTATGAGTTGGTTGCAAAAATTGATCGTTGGTGGATACTAAATGTTGAGGTGCCCACAAACCCTGACTTTGACGGGTATGACGTTTATGAATCGGGTGTGCAATCTGGCAACATGATATTTTTGAAATTGATGATCGACATTGTGACTGGACACGAATCCGCGAACGAAGTTTATGCATCGTTTATGGGATCGGCTCGGGAAATGGGGTACAATCCGAAGAATCGTGGATAACGAAACCATGCAACGAGATGGCCGGTCGTCGGCTTTTGACATGGTGACTTTTTTGGCGGCCACTCGGTGATCGTTGCCGTTATGCTTTAGATTTAATACCTGGAATTAACAACAACATGACTACTCTCCATCCAGACCACGAACGACGAATCACTGCCGCATGGGCAGAATTGGGACAGCGGATGACGCAACGTCAGAGCGTAATCCAAATCTACATGACTGTCGTCATCACGATTTTCGGCTTCTACTTTTCCCAGAAGTCTTCGGCCAAGCCATTCCCGACGCTTCCGGAATTTTTCTTGCTATCTATCACTATGATGACGTTTATTTCTTGTTCGCTTATTGGCGTTCATGATCGGGTTATCACAAAGCTTAAACGCTTCATGGCAACGTGCGAGCAAAATGCATTCTTATTGTCAAATGACACACGGTACGTCTTTTATTTCTCGGATGGAAAGTTCACTGAACGCGATAATGAAGCTCCGGCGTCGTTTCACAACTGGAATCAGTATGCACAGAAGGGCGCATTCTTTGCGACCTTCTTGGCATGCAATATGACCGCCATCATTCTTGCCTCCAACGACATCAAACAGACATGGGTAACGATGGTTTGCTTTACGACGATGATCTTTGGGCTTGGATTGCTTTTGACATTTGAGTTCGTAAAGAACGGGAAAATTGCAGTGGAAGAAACCCAAGCAGGAGATGACCGGTCGGGGGATCGAAGCAGCGGATCTGCCACTGTCTGACGTTGAATTCACCTCCTCGATCCATGTTCGTGCTGAATAATTAAGGATCATTGTGACCAAACCTAAATGTCCTCTATCTCTTGCGAAGCCATGTGATAAGACACCTCTCTTCGAGCAAACAATGCTTGAGTCGCTCGGGAACCTGTCTGATCGCTCTCAGTACACAAATCTTTTCCTTGGCCACGCTGGGGAGTATTTTGTAGCATCGGAACTCCTGAGGCGTGGCCTAAACCCTTTCCTGTCGCCAGTTGACACGGGTGTTGATCTATTTGCGCATCAAGAGTTCATCCCTCACACCCCCCTGCTACATGCCGTTCACAAGGTGTTTCTGTTCCAGGTCAAAACGACTGCCAGAGACGAGTACAAGGTCTCGATTTCAACCCGAACGGTTCATGATTGGTGGCACAAACGCATCAACCTAGTCATCGTTTTCTGGAAGGAAGACAGCCAACCCACATGCCTGATACTTCCACCGAGTTTGCTTCATATGCTAACATCGGGTGGCTTTGATGACCCTAAAGCCCCGCTGAAGATTGGGACCCGGAAAATTTCACTGCGAGTTTTTCGACGTGGAACTCGCTTATACATGCGAAACATGCATAATGACCTGACCTCAATGCAGAATCGCTTTGACCGAATTGAATCTATCGATTCGGATTCACAAATAATGCCATCGTACGCTGTATGGGGCGATGGCAGTGGCCTACTACAAATCGAGCCATAATTAGTAGACTGCCACACCAATACCTACTGACATGGTATCAGTAGGTAGCTTCGCGGCCAGCCTGCCCAAATTTGAAGGGCAGACACATTCCCAATTTGGTACCGAGCAAATCTACAGGGGCAGACCACTTTGATTTGCACGACTCCCCGAAGAGGCCTGACCCCTTTGACTCACCTCACAGCAGTCCATAGATCGGGTAGAGAGAGTTCGGATTGAAACAAGGGCGCACCCAGAATCTACCTCAAAAAGCGTCCTGACAGGTGACGTATTGCTCCACATGATCCCCTCAGTAGCAACGGAGAATCGTTGGGCGGAATCGTTGGTTAAGATGCATCATCGTCCTCGTCATCCATACCAACCTCATGAGAGATATTTGTCACCATTTCGAATTGCTCGTCAGTCATCGTCAACGATTCGCGATACTCAATCGCTTCAGGATCGACGACATACTCGACTTCTCCGTGCAGTTCCTCTACCGCCATCTTGATATCATCGATGCCGACGCGGAAAAACTCTTTGCGGAAATTGACCTTGTTGATTCGATGCTGGTTGAATCGTTTGTGCAGTTCGTTTTCGAACCCAGGTGCGTTGTCACATGCGATCATCATATGGACATCAAAAGGAAACGGAACTGAAGCATCCCCAAGTTCCTTAATTCGATCCATGAATTCCAATCGACGTGTCATGCCAATTTTGAACACTCCCTCTCCAAAACTGCCGATATTCGATATGACGTAGACCCTTCCCGCTTTCGTTTGTTGAGCCATCGACAGCGATCTTTGGTTTTCCTGAGCTTCCGCAAGCTTTCTTTCGAGTTCCAGTATCTGCGAGGTTGACTCAGTACTCGCTTTTGACCTTGCCTCCGATAGTAGCCGTTCGTAAAGTTTTGTTTCCTGTTCGATTCGCTTTATCTCTCGCTGATAATCCGCTTCGGCTTTCGCTTCATCACGCAGCTTTTCTTTGATACGAGCTTGCTCTTCTCGGGCTAACTGCCTTCGGAGTTCTGTGGCGTATTCCGTCTTTATGTCGTCTACAAACTGGTCAATATCTTGTTGAGCTACCGGGAAACCGACTTTCTTAACAAATTCCACTACCTTCTGAAATCAGTCCTGCGTTTGCGTGAGATTATCGGCAGTGAGCTTGGCGATCAGGATTTTTTTGGTTTCGTCGAGGTACTTGATAGCTATCGAACGCACGGTCGCGGTCGCGGTAAACTCTCTTTGTGCAATATCCCGCAGCGAAGTATTAATTTTATTTTCATAATCGCTTTTTACGGTATTGAATTTTAATTTATAGTCTTCTTCAAGTGATTTCGACTTTGCTGCAAAATCGGATTCGATAGTTCCTGCCTTCGCCAAGTAGTTGGTTTTTGCATCATTTGCCTCACGATTCGCCGATGCGACCAATTGCTGAAAGTTATCTTGCAAGGAAGTATACTTGATCGAAATGCCGATTTGCTGTTCTCTCGCCTTTTCCAGTGTGTTCAGAAGTTGATTCAGTTGCTCGGACTGTTTTGCGATCTTGTACTGTTCAGCAAGAAAAACCGCGATGCCAACACCGCCCGCAAACAACATTAGTGCGGCGACGAAGAATGAAACCCCAACGAAACCTGTCACTAACAGCATCAGCGTTATGAGGATTATCGAGACTGACACTGCCACTGCAATTAGGATTTGGTTCAGCGACAAAATTGGCTTAAGGTTGATCGCCTCTACAATTTCGCCCGCGGGCTCCTTGGTGACATCCCAGAACAGGACTTTGGTTTTACAGTTTGGACAAGCTTGAGGGCTGACAAAGGTTTCGACCGGGGCTTTGGCCTTCGCTCCGCAGCGGGGACAGAATTGGACAACGGAATCAACTGAACTCATAACTTTCTCCGGGGTGAGGATGTTGAAGGGATAAGAATGGTTCAGATTGTACCTGCAGTAACGGGACGGTGCGAACCTCCGTACCAGCCCGCAAAGTTTTTTGGTGAGGACAGAAATCTCACACTGCGGAGATGCCGGTGAATTACCTTTTGAGAAAATTCGGGGACTGTCCCCGGATTCTTCGCGGAAAGTGTTCCAATCTCACCGCAAAGGCGCGAAGTTCGCCAAGGCCAGGAGCGAGTCAAGAAGCTGCTGGAGTGGATCGACCTATTCTGGAAAATCAAAGGTCAAGTTAGGACGCATGCTCTCGGACCGCTAACAGATCGGTTACCGGTAGTAGATTTTGCTTGCGATCCCAGCGCTCTAGCAATAAGGAGTGTTTGGTGACTTTAGAGGCTGAGGTTTTGTTTGCCAAATAGCATCGTTAGCGAAATGCGAATTCATGGAAATGGATGCTGGCGCATCTGAAGAATAAAGAAAGGTTGTGTTGTTGCCAGGGTCCGGTGGCTTACGCACACCGGCAGAGATATGTCGCCCTCCGGGCTAAAACCGAACAGCCGTAAGACGCCTCCGCTGCGCGTCGTGTAGAGCCATTGGGGACAATGGCTCTACACTGGAGGGCTTTTTGGTAGATCGATTGTCCCCAATCGATCGGAGCGTGAAGTCACCGCAGCTAGAAAGACAAACAGCCGAACAGCCGAACAGCCGAACAGCCGAACAGCCGAACAGCCGAACAGCCGAACAGCCGAACAGCCGAACAGCCGAACAGCCGAACAGCCGAACAGCCGAACAGCCGTAAGACGCCGCCGCTAAAGCGTCGGGAGGAGCCATTGGGGACAATGGCTCTACACTGGAAAAATCCTTCGCCGCGCGTCGGGAAGCCCTTGGGGACAATTTCCGCCTGCCCCCTGAGTTCCTCCGGTATCCTCAAGTATTCGGAGGAGCCTGTGCGGAACTCGCAGGCCTGGCCAAAGGGGATCGTGAAGTGCCCGGCATGCTATAATTTCATGGCGTTTGAGGAATTTCGACTGCGCCACCGAATCAGGAGCTAACAACACATGCCACGTCCGCTATCGATCTTTTTGTCTTCGTTGGTGATTTTGGGGATCATCCAATTGGGTTGTCGGGCACTTGCCCAATCCCCCAAAGAGATCACCAACAGCATCGGAATGAAACTGGTGCTGATCCCCAAGGGGACGTTCATGATGGGCTCGCCCGAGAGCGAGGTCCGCATAGCGGACGCAACCCAGCACGAAGTGACTATCAGCAAAGACTATTACCTAGGCGTGTATGAGGTTACTCAGGCACAGTACGAGAAGATGATGGGTAAGAATCCGAGTCGCTTTCAAGGTGACAATCTCAGAGGAGACAGCCTCAGAAGAGACAGCACCAATCACCCTGTCGAACAGGTCTCGTGGGCGGATGCTGTGGAATTCTGCAAGACGCTCTCGGAGTTGCCCGAGGAGAAGAAAGCAGGTCGCGTGTATCGCCTACCGACCGAGGCGGAATGGGAATACGCTTGCCGGGCAGGGAGTAAGTCGGCGTATAGTTTTGGAGAGAGTTCAAAATCACTGGGCGACTATGCTTGGTTTTATGAGAACAGTAACGGTCAAACGCACCCTGTGGGCGAGAAGAAAGCAAACGCCTGGGGTCTCTACGACATGCAAGGGAATGTCTGGGAGTGGTGTAGCGACTGGTACGGTCAATACCCCAAGGGTGCAGTGAGCGATCCCGTTGGACCACGGGAGGGCTCGTTCCGCGTGATCCGTGGCGGCAGTTATTTCAGCGAGGCCGCGAATTGCCGGTCGGCGAATCATAACAGGCACGACCCGTCGGACCGGTTCCACTACTACGGCTTCCGCGTTGCCCTGAGTCCATCGGGAATCCCCAAGTCGCCGGAGACGGGTGATGAAGAGGATAACCCATAAAAAAATTCGGGGACTGTCCCGGAGTTTTTTCAATAGAGATAGGATCTCCGTAAAATCGCTATCGATGGGGGACGCTTTGGAGGACCAATTCGCAGCCCTAGACCAATGCTCTTCGGTCACTTGTAAACCTATCGACACCATTCATGGAGTGGCAGCACGTTACGTCTCTGAAAATTCAGACGACCGACTTACAACTTCGAGCCAGCTAGCTGACGAATCTTGGGCTCCTGTGGCTCAAGGCCACCTGGGGGCCCGAGTTCGGTCGATAAGTGCACTTGGCTCTGCTGCGTACTCTTGGCTCCGCATCGCCGTGCTCCCAGTCGTACTTGATCGATCCCCCCCGAGTCGGTCTTGGTCAAAGATGGGTTCGGTATTCTGCGCCCTTTCTCGCTAGGAGTAAAATCGACCTGAAGCACGAACGCAAGGGGCGAGGAAAAGCGTCTCGTTTTTGAGCGGCGGTGCCTGGCATGCTATAATTTCATGGCGTTTCAGGAAGTTCGACCGAGCCACCGAATGAGGAGCCAAGAGCACATGCCACGTCCGCTATCGATTTTTTTGACATCGCTGGTGATTTTGGGGATTATCCAATTGGGTTGTCAGTTACTCGCCCAATCCCCCAAAGAGATCACCAACAGCATCGGGATGAAACTAGTGCTGATTCCCAAGGGGACGTTCATGATGGGGTCGCCTGAGAGCGAGGAACGCCGTGTTGGGAACGAAACCCAGCACGAAGTGACGATTAGCAAAGACTATTACCTAGGTTTGTTTGAGGTTACTCAGGGACAGTACGAGAAGATGATGGGTAAGAATCCGAGTCGCTTTCAAGGTGACAATCTCAGAGGAGACAGCCTCAGAAGAGACAGCACCAATCACCCTGTCGAACAGGTCTCATGGGGAGATGCTGTAAAGTTCTGCAAGAAGCTTTCGGACTTGCCCGAGGAGAAGAAAGCAGGTCGTGTGTATCGATTGCCGACAGAGGCGGAATGGGAATACGCTTGCCGGGCAGGGAGTAAGTCGGCGTATAGTTTTGGAGAGAGTTCAAAATCACTGGGCGACTATGCTTGGTTTGATCAGAACAGCAACCGTCAAACGCACCCTGTCGGAGAGAAGAAGGCAAACGCTTGGGGCCTTTACGACATGCACGGGAACGTCTGGGAGTGGTGCAGTGACTGGTACGGTCAATACCCCAAGGGTGCAGTTAGCGATCCTGTTGGAACACGGGAGAGCTCGAACCGCGTGTTCCGTGGCGGCAGTTGGTACGACCATTTCGAGTATTGTCGTTCGGCGCGCCGGCTCGGGTACTTCCCGTCGGGCCGCGACGACTTTGGCTTCCGCGTTGCCCTGAGTTCATCAGAAATCCCCAAGTAGGCGGAGTCAGGTCAGGGTCGGATGGCAGGTTCGACCCGCTTTTGGACAAAGACCAAGATCCTTAGCGATGTTCGCTAATCCGTATAGCCTTGCCCAATCCGAGCTGTTGCTAGCAGAAGGTACCAAAGTCGATGTTGAGAATAGACAGGAAAAACCAGGGCTTCACACTGCTCGAAACCCCAAGCCTAGCAGAGGTGTCTATTTCCGAGCGTTATGACCTTCAGGAGTTCATCTCGAACAGTCCTGACGCGTTCTTCCAGGAATTGGGGCTGGAACTGTTCCTCATTGGTAAGGAGATTATGCCGTCGAAGAGCGTGCAGGATCGCATTGACCTTCTAGCAGTCGACAAGGAAGGAAGCATTGTGGTGATCGAGCTCAAGCGTGGCAACAACAAGCTGCAACTTCTCCAGGCCATTTCGTACGCCGGCATGATCTCTCAGTGGTCGGCAGAGGAATTCCTTGGATTGCTAAGCACGGATCAAAAGGAGACAATGACGTCGAGTATTGGAAGCAGGGCTTGAGCGAGCTTGCGTCTGTCAAACCCGTGAAACGCGGCCGATGCTTGAGTTTCTTTCTCGAATCCTAAGATGACTTTCAGTTTTTCCAAAAATCAGCGACTTACGGATTGCTCAAGGCCGCCTGGAGCTGGTGCGTTGATATGGAAGATTCCGAGGATGCGGAAGGCGACTCTGAGGAGTGAGCAGCTTGCGCGTTGCCCTGAGCTGCGAGTTTGATATCACCGCAAAGGCGCGAAGTTCGCCAAGCCGAAGACCGAGGTAAGAAGCGCCTGGTGTGGATCGACCTATTCTGGAAAATCAAAGCTCAGGCCTCTTTGATTTGCCCCCACCGCCCGTGGTTGGAGGCTTGGGGAAGCACCCTCGATTGGCCGATGCACACCGGCAGAGAAGTGTCGCCCTCCGGGCTAAAACCGAACCGCCGCTAGCAGACTTGAGGCTTTAAAATTACCACTTCAAAAATCAACAATCATCACTCGACAATCATCAATCCGTCACTGGAAAAAAACGCGGGAACTGTCTCCAGATTCTTTGCGGAAAGCTTCCGAAACTCACCGCAAAGGCGCGAAGTTCGCCAAGTATAAGAGCAAGGTAAGAAGCTCCTGGTGTGGATCGACCTATTCTGGAAAATCAAAGCTCAGGCCTCTTTGATTTGCCCCCACCGTCCTTGGTTGGAGGCTTGGGGCCGCAACCTCGATTGGCCGATGCACATCGGCAGAGATGTGTCGCCCTCCGGGCTAAAACCGAACAGCCGTAAGACGCCTCCGCTGGCGCGTCGTGTAGAGCCATTGGGGACAATGGCTCTACACTGTTGGGTTTTTTGGTAGATCGATTGTCCCCAATCGATCGGAGCTTGAAGCCACCGCAGCTAGTAAGACAAACAGCCGTAAGACGCCTCCGCTGCGCGTCGTGTAGAGCCATTGGGGACAATGGCTCTACACTGGACACCCCTTGGCTTGATGTGCTGCATAAAACGCTTGTCTGTTTTCCGGTGGCTTACGCACACCGGCAGAGAAGTGTCGCCCTCCGGGCTAAAACCGACCAGCCACTAGCAGGCTTGAGGAGTGAGGCTTGAGGAGTGAGGAGAAAACAGCCGAGCAGCCAAACAGCCTTACGCGCGGTCTTGCCCCTCACCCCCCCCGCCCCGCTCTCCCCCAGCCAAAGCCCTGGGGGCGAGGGGGGGCCAAGCGGTTTTATGAAGCGTCGTTATTTCGGAGAAATCAACGGCACTGTTCGCCAAAGGCTCCATGCTCGCCGAAGGATCGGAGCCAGAGCCTATCGATCACAGGCAGCGATAGGGTCCCTTGGCTGTTTTCTTTGTGTTCTTTGCGCCTTTGCGGTGAGACTCACCGGCCCTGCCACCAACCGGGACCGCTGATGAAAAGAACGCCGGGACTGTCGCAGGTTGTTTAGGGGTGTTGGGGGTGAGCTCCCAAATCCGGTGGCTTACGCACACCGGCAGAGTAGTGTCGCCCTCCGGGCTAAAACCGAACAGCCTTACGCGCGGTCTTGCCCCTCACCCCCCCCGCCCCGCTCTCCCCCAGCCAAAGCCCTGGGGGCGAGGGGGGCCAAGCGGTTTTATGAAGCGTCGTTATTTCGGAGAAATCAACGGTACTGTTCGCCAAAGGCTCCATGCTCGCCGAAGGATCGGAGCCAGAGCCTATCGATCACAGGCAGCGATAGGGTCCCTTGGCTGTTTTCTTTGTGTTCTTTGCGCCTTTGCGGTGAGACTCACCGGCCCTGCCACCAACCGGGACCGCTGATGAAAAGAACGCCGGGACTGTCGCAGGTTGTTTAGGGGTGTTGGGGGTGAGCTCCCAAATCCGGTGGCTTACGCACACCGGCAGAGAAGTGTCGCCCTCCGGGCTAAAGCCAAACAGCCGTAAGACGCCTCCGCTGCGCATCGTGTAGAGCCATTGGGGACAATGGCTCTACACTGGAAGAAGCCGCCGCTAAAGCGGCGGGCGGACCTATTGGAGACAACTTCCGCCTGCCACCTGAGTTCCTCCGGTATCCCCAAGTATGCGGACGAGCCAGTGCGGAACTGGTAGGCCTAGCCAAAGCCAAAGGGGATCGTGGTGTGCCTTGCATGCTATAATTTCATGGAGTCTCAGGAAGTTCGACCGAACCACCGAATGAGGAGCCATCAGCACATGAAACGTCCGCTATCGATGTTTTTGTCATCATTGGTGATTTTGGGAATGATCCAATTGGGTTGTCGGGTACTCGCTCAATCCCCCAAAGAGATCACCAACAGCGTCGAAATGAAACTGGTGCTCATTCCCAAGGGTTCGTTCAAGATGGGTTTGTCTGAGTACCTGGAAGTCCTCGCACGGGGTGAGTTGCAACATGAAGTAACCATCAGTAAAGACTACTACCTGGGTGTGACGGAAGTCACCCAAGGACAATATGAGAAGGTGATAGGGGCCAACCCGAGCTACTTCCAGAAGCAAGTCACCAGCGAGGAAGACCGTTCGCTTCATCCGGTCGAGCAGGTCTCGTGGGCGGATGCTGTGGAATTTTGCAAGACGCTCTCGGAGTTGCCCGAGGAGAAGAAAGCAGGTCGCGTGTATCGCCTACCGACCGAAGCGGAATGGGAATACGCTTGCGGCGCTGGCTCGAGGGCGGTCTATAGTTTTTCTGAGTCGCAGTCATTAGGTGACTATGCTTGGTTTGGTGAAAACAGCCACGAAAAAACGCACCCCGTCGGTCAGAAGACGGCAAACGCCTGGGGCCTACACGACATGTACGGGAACGTCTGGGAGTGGTGCAACGACTGGCATGGTAAATACCCCAAGGGTACCATCAGCGATCCGACTGGACCAAAAGATGGCTCGAACCGCGTGGGCCGAGGCGGCAGTTGGTGCGACTTTGCATTCGATTGTCGGAGAGCGCCCCGGTACGGGGTCTACCCGTCGATTCGCGACTCCAGCGGCGGCTTTCGCGTTGCCCTGAGCCCATCCGCAATCCCCCAGTAGGTGGAGACGGGTCAGGATACCGTCAAATCGGGCTATCCATAAGCTTCCCAAACTCACCGCAAAGGCGCGAAGTTCGCCAAGACGAAGAGCGAGGCAGGAAGCTCCTGGTGTGGAGCAACCTATTCTGGAAAATCAAAGCTCAGGCCTCTTTGATTTGCTAGACCGCCCTTGGTTGGAGGCTTGAGGCAGCACCCTCGATTGGCCGATCCTTACCAGCAGCGAAGTGCCGCCCTCCGGGCTAAAACCAAACAGCCGTAAGAAGACTTGAGGCTTCAAAATTCCCACTTCAAAAATCAACAATCATCACTCGACAATCATCAATCCGTCGCTGGAGAAAACTCGGGGACTGCCCCCAGATCCTTTGCGGAAAGTGTCCCAAACTCACCGCAAAGGCGCGAAGTTCGCCAAGTCGAATAGCGAGCCAAGACGCTCCTCGTGTGGATCAACCTTTTCTGGAAAATCAAAGGTCAAGTTAGGACGTATGCTCTCGGGCAGCTAACAGATCGGTCAACATACCGCTTTTCTGAGGGAGCAACGTCAATTTGGTTTTGCAATCCAATAGCTTCTGTGTCTCTAGGATCGTAAACAGCGCATCAGCCGTTTCTTTGTCTGCACAGATCTTCTTCAATGCATCTCCAACAAGCTCGGGCCGAATTGCGGCGGCTTTTGCAAATTCGATGGCAGCTTTGCGATCGGCGGTGCTGGTAATAATGCTGACTTGATTGGCACCGTCCTGCTTGATGGCACTTGTCACTTGCCTCAACCGATTTACAACCTTGCTTTCAATCTGCCGAATCATTTCTTTATCACGAAAATGAACTTTGCGAATATATACCGAACCTAATCGGTAACCCCATTCATCCGATCGAGGCGATACTTCTTCTCGTACGGTCGAGCTCATGCCGTGACGGTTGACCATCATGAGCGCCAACGGCAAATTGCTGAGGCATCGGACGGTGGAATTCGCGACATTGGCTGACAACGAGCCGCGAGGATCCATGTTTTTGAAAAGATAGGATACCGGATCGCTTATGAACATTTCGTACCAAATACCAATTCCCATCGGCGCGCCTTCTTCGGAATTGACCGGAGCACTGCGCAGATAGACTTGATCCAATCGCATGTCCAGGACATAGCACTTGCCAAGCCAGTTCACAACGAGAGCCTTCCATTCCATGAGAGGCCAGAGGAAATGAAGTCCGGGCTCGTCGATCACCTCGACCACCTTTCCGAAAAGCACATAGACATGGCATCGGCGTTCCTGGACGATCGTGTACACCCCGAGCAAGCGTCCGATCAGCAATGCGATAGGTACGATGAGGAACGACAGTACAAAGGTTATGGCGAATGCTGCAAATCCAATCATGAGTCTACCTCCACAAAAGCTTGTTCTGAGCGACCGAATAGCGACATCCTGACGTTTCTAACATAGGCTTTGAGTACGCCGGATCCATTCTGCTTTAATGACTCAAGCTGCGTCGCCATTCTCTCTAACGGCTCGATTTCTGCTTGCGCTTTCAACGTTTCAATCTCGACCGCACGTTTGGACTGAACGATTTTTTGATCTGCGGCGGCTTGCGCTAAACTTATATCGGACGATACTTGGTTGTGTGCTGTGTTGATGGCAGCCAAGGCCGATTCAACTTCAGGGGGCGGATCGATTCCGGTGATGAGCGATGCGTCGAGTACCATTCCATACCTGGCTGCAGAAGAACGGCACTCGCGATCCATGTGTTCGTTGAGGTCTCGCAAGTTCTTTCGTAAGTCGTTGATTGAGACACCAAAGTTCACGGTGGTGTCCGCCTGAGTTTCTCCTGCGACAACCACCTGGGGAATCGGAGGGGCTTCGAAGTTCGCGATTCTTTCGCGTAACACGGATACAAAATAACCCATCACATGCGCTATCGGGTTTTTAACACCAAACAGGTACGCATAAAGATTGGCTTCGGAGACCCCATAACGAATCTGGCCATCGAGACCAATATTCAGTTGATCTTTGGTGACTGCCTCCAAGATGGTGCCGCCCTTGTTGGCTTTTGGCTCATCGGGATCGTATGCCATATTCATGGTTGCTGTCGCGATCGAAACGCGATGCACTTTTTGCCAAGGCCATTTCCAGTAGAAGCCGGGCTGTACGACGCGTACCTGCGGATAACAATAACGTTCTTGTTCATCGGGGACCAAGGCTTCGGCAAGCGGTAAATCCAAGGTCGTCGCTTCTCCCAGCCGATCTGCTCTCCCAAAGGTGGTGATCAAAGCGCGTTGGTTTTGATCGATGATATAGAAGCCTGCAACGAAGTATTGAATGACAAACCACGCGA
>Ga0315905_10000396_pt1 | contig 48301 bp, 42 predicted proteins | sample LakEriMetagenome_5_FD_203522 | JGI IMG/M metagenome (GOLD analysis project Ga0315905, IMG submission 203522) | Freshwater fungal communities from buoy surface, Lake Erie, Ohio, United States - Buoy 4 MA121 | ecosystem: Environmental > Aquatic > Freshwater > Lake | place: USA: Lake Erie, Ohio...
CCAGAAGTTTGCGCGCGACTTCGTAAAAACCCGGCCGCGCATCGAGCAGAATCTTGGCCGCTGCATGTCGGAACTGGTGGGGTGTGAGGCGGAGGGCGGCATGGTCCCAGAGCGTCTTCTCGATCTGGTTGCGCAAGGCCGCCTGATCCTTGGCTTTGCCGTCCCGCCCGGGAAACAGGTACGGATTTGACTTTGGCAGAAAGAGGCACCGCCAATCCTTGATGTAGCGTTGCACGCGCGCACTGGTGGCCTCTGGCAGCAAGAAGTCGAGCGCCTGGCTGTTCTTCACCTCTGCCGCGGGGATGACGAGCCGAAGCTTTGCACCTTGCCAGACGAGGTGTTGGTCAAGCCGCAGGTGGTTGAGGTTCTCGATCCGAACCGGCGCGAACTGCAGGATCTCGATCGCCACGGCAGACTGGACCAAGAGATGCGCCTCCTGCCGCAAGGTGCGGCCTTCCACGGTCTTTGTCTTGGCCAGTGCCACGTCCCAGAGGCGCTGCGGCAGAAGAAGGAAGCGCTCTACGGCGAGCGGATCATCGAACTGCGCCATGGCAGTGATGTTCTTCTCGCTCAGACCGGTCTGTTGCTGGCGCAGCTTCGGCAGCACCTCGGCAAAGAAGGTGGCTGTCTCGGTGGATGGGTCGCGGTACTTCACCGCGTAGCAGCGCAGCGCCCAAGCAATCTCGCCGATGTGCTTGGATGGCTTGCCGTCATTGCGCCCCAAGAACCAGCGCATGCCCCGCTTTACAAGTTCGGGGGTGAGCAGGGCATCAAAGGAGGGCGCCCCACTCAGATCGACCCCGGCGTGGTGAAGGGCCGAGAGATAGCGCCACAGATGGCCGTCCACAGCTTTGACACTCTTCGGTCGGAAGGGTTTGGGCAGGCCTGAGAAGATATCCGTGCCACGCAAATGCGTGAGATAGGCTTCGATGTCAGCGGCCACGGCGGCTGAGACCTTGTCGGCACCAATACGATAGAGGCGCTGCTCATAACGCGGCACGCTGAGATGAACCTGCGGCCAGCCAGCTTGCGCATGGGTCTCCATCATCCTGTTCCAGACCCTGCACATCGATTGGTGCCGGGTCTTCGGCTTCACAAGCAGGCTCTCGGCCTCGATCGCTGCCAGAAACTGCGCTGACACGGTATCATTCACGGCCCCTGGTACTATGCCCTGCGCAGAGCAGAAGCGAAGAAAGCGGCTGAGTTCCGTCTTGGCATAGGTGTCGCCATCCAAGAGATCCCACAGGCACTGCCACTCAGCGCGAAAGGGACTGGCATAGGGCGCAAGCTTTGTCGACAAGCCGACTTCGCGCATGGCGGCTAGCACCAGCGAGCGCACATTCTGGATCCGCCGCGGCGAGACAGATGCAGTGATCGCATGCACACGCTCCAGCTTCTCGCGAATGAACTTTGCCGAGGCAGGAACATTCTCCTCAGGCAAATTGAACCAGCCGGCCAGCGTGCGGATGGCTGACGCCATGTCGCGCCGGCGGACGATTGGCAGGTCATGACGCGCCTCGATCTGGCAACGCAGGTCGGCGAGGCTCGGCAGGTTCGGGTCATAAATGGGTGCGTGGGCCGTCATGGCTTATCTCCAGTCGCTGTCGTGAATGAGGGTGAAGGACAAGTCGGGACACGTGAAGCCAAATCTGGCAAAGATCTACATATAGTGCAAATATGGCACAAGTAATAGTGAAGATAACAACATGTAGATTTGCACGATGGCCCGACACAGCCAGACACATCGCGCGAAAGAGCGCCAATCCGCGTCAGATCTTCGGCCAATAGCCCCATCGCCTCAGCCTCCATTGCGCTGGCGCGCCACGTAAGCCAGCAGCGCCTCCAACTCGAAGCGCCGTTGCCCGCCGATCCGGACATGCGGCAGAGTGCCAGGGGCTGTCAGCCGCGTGAGCGTCCGAAGCGAGATAGAGAGGTACCCCGCCGCCTCAGAAGGCGTCAGAAGACGGATCGGCTTGGGTGGTGGAGGGTGTGTGGTTTTGGGGTCGGCCATTGGTTGGGTCTCCAGCAAGAGGGGAACCCGTCGTCCCTTCCCCCGCGCCATGCAGGAATGTGCGTGCGGCCTGACGGCCGAGAAGCCGCGCAAGTGCAAGAAGCGCATCAGGCGGTGGGATCGCGCAGTCAGCCTGCGGGCACAGATCCAAATCGGCGCGTGCGCGCCGATCGGTGCGGTCACCGGTTGGGTGCAGGTCTTGCAGCGAGGGTTGAGACGGACGGGTCATGCCGGGCAGTCTGCCGCAAAGCACCGATCCAAGGTTGTTGGCGCATTCCCCCGCCAGAAATGCAACCAATAGACGAGTTGGCTTCCCCCCGGTTACTCACACTCCGACTGCAGCCCCTCGTCAACAAGCCAGAACTTCTTTGACTTGTTCCGCAGTTCCGACCGATAGAGACCCCGGGCCGCCTCGAGGCTCAGAGGTGTGCCCGCCTCCGTCAGCACCGCAACCAGCAGATCCTCGAACGGTGTTGTGTAGCTTGAACCGGCCACCGTCTCCGAGGAACTCAGACCAGGCCTCTTCCCTGTCGCTTGCTGGTACACTCGTGCCACATCCCGCACCAACGCTCGGATTGGCGCCCCATGTTCTGCACCAGGCTTCTCCCCAAGCCAGCGCCTTGCTGCGCCAACGGCATCTCGTAGGACCGCAAGATCAGACGCATTCTCCAGGTCCAAATCTTCAAAGCTTTGGTGTGATGCCTGCCCAAGTCGAAGACGCATCTCAATGAGGGTCCGGCCTTCAGACGATAAGCCAGTCCAATGCTTCATCGTCGCTCGCATGTTCGCCGTCCGGCTTAGGCTCCTGTGAAAACTTGCGAGATCGCCGGCAACAACCAGCACGCCCTCTCCCGATCGCTTGGCCTCCCAATCCTTAGCGAAATGATAGGTCGCTACAGCCTGCAGGAGCATCACCTCCCAAAACCCGACAGTCCCACCGACAAGCTTCAAACGCAAAAGCGCCACTTGGATCGGCACGGATAGCGAAGCCGCATCCGGCATGTTCGAGGTTAACTGCGGTCTCAACGACATGATCTGCGTCCCCAAAACGGTCGTCAGTCCCTTACAGGAAGATTGATACCGACCACTTCAAGCACCTCACGGTATTCCATGACAGGCCCATCAGTCGTGCGATCTACCGTCTCGACAACTTCTGCTGTAGCTTAATCCGTGGGATGATGTTCAATAGTGCCATGTGGGTCACTCCATTGTCGACCGCTTTCCACGTTTGGGCAGGGTTCACCTGGCTCAGTTCTCAGTGAAAACAATGCGCCTAACCGGCGCAGTTCTGGATGAAAATCAACAACCAGGGGCGGCAAAGCGAGTCATGGGCGGCTTCAGGTCGCATCACTGATCGCTGAGAGGGTTCCAGCAGGCGACGGCATGCGCCTCTTCGCTTCGTTCCAGCGACGGGCTTTCCTTGAGGCAGCGGTTAGTGGAGCGGGTGCATCGAGCTGCGAAGGCACAGCCCTTGGGAAGTGTGAAGGCCGATGGGATCTCACCTCTCAGCGCAGAGAGCTCTTTCCGACGTGTGGGGTCGGCGCTCAAGTTCGATGCCACGAGTGCAGCCGTATAGGGATGGCGTGGCCTTGCTGCGGGAGAGGGAAGGTCTTCGACAACGGCGCCCAGATACATCACGACGATCCGGTCGCAGAAGTATCGGACCAGTCCAAGATCATGGCTGATGAACAGGTAGGTCAGCCCGAGCTGCGTCCGGAGGTCCTGCAAGAGCGCGATGATCTGCGCTTGAATAGAGACATCAAGCGAGGCTGTGGGTTCATCGAGAACCACCAGGCGGGGATGGAGCGCAAGAGCGCGGGCGATCCCTGCGCGCTGCCTTTGTCCGCCGGACAGTTGATGTGGATAGGCCGAAGCAAGGGCCTGACCCAGGCCCACTTGCCCCAGCAGATCCTTGATCCGGTCGGTCGGTACCTTCAGGGCTTGTGCCCTGTAAGGCTCTGCCAGCACATCGGCGAGCGTGTACCGGGGATCAAGGCTGGAATAGGGGTCCTGAAAGACCATCGCCATGTTGCGGCGCGCCGCCCTCAGTTCCTTGCCCGACAGCTCGGTTCCGCTGTGGTAGACCCGACCTTCGGTCGGCTCGATGAGCCGCAGAGCAAGCCGCGCCAACGTGGATTTTCCGCAACCGCTTTCGCCGACGACACCTGTGACCGAACCTTCTGCGATCCCAAGAGAAACGTCGCGGACAGCCGTCATGCTGCGCGCAGGTTTCAGGAACCCGCCTTGCTGGGTGAAACGCTTGGTCAGATGGGTGAGCGTCACCAGATCAGCCATGGCGGTCTCCGGTCAGGGGGTGATGACAGGCAACAAAGCCCGCGCCCAAGGGGCCCGAAATGGGGACTTGCGTCGCGCAAAGCGTCGTTGCGCTCGCGCAGCGCGGGTGAAAGCGGCATCCGGACGGATAAAGCGAGACTGTGGGGACGGCACCGGGAATCCCTCTCAGGCTTCCGGGGGGCATGAAATCATGTGGGATGCAGTCAATCAGGGCGCGGGAATAGGGATGCGCAGGGGCGGCAAAAAGCTCCTCTACCGCGCGTGTTTCGGCCACGCGGCCGGCGTAAAGCACGGCGACGCGTGTGCAGACCTGGGCCACAACGCCCATGTCATGTGTGATGAGCAAAAGGCCAAGCCCGCGGTCGCGGACCAGCGAGCCGAGGATGTGGATGATCTGCGCCTGAACCGTCACATCAAGAGCGGTTGTCGGTTCATCCGCGATGATCAGATCTGGTTCGCCTGCCAAGGCCATCGCAATGACGATGCGTTGCTTCATGCCGCCTGAAAGCTGATGCGGATAGGCATGGCAAATGGTCGAGGCATCCGGGATGCGCAACTGCGTCAGAAGGTCGATGGTGCGGGCGCGGGCCTGTCTTCGGTCAAGGCCCAGATGCATCTCGGCCACGACATCGACCTGCGGTCCCACGCGCTGAACCGGGTCGAGTGCGGTCATCGGGTTTTGGGTGATGAACGCAATGCGTCGTCCGCGCAGTTTGCGCAGGATCGGTTCGGGCTGTTGCAGCGAATGCCCGTCAAACCGCAGCGCACCGCCGGATATCCGCCCGCCGATCAGCGGGAGCAGGCCCATGATGGCCATGGCGGTCAGCGATTTTCCCGACCCGCTTTCGCCGACCAGCCCCAGAATCTCGCCCCTGTCGACCGCGAAACTGACCCCGTCCAGCGGAGTGACGGTTCCAATTGAGACCCGCATGTCGTTGACCTCAAGAAGCATGGTCACACCTCTCTCAGCCGTTCGCGCAGGTCCAGCGCACGGATCAAGGAATCGCCATAGACGTTGATGGCGATCACGGTCAGGGCCAGTGCCAGACCCGGAAAGATGATGATGCCCGGCGCCTTGAACATGAGGGCCGAGCCCGAAGACATCATGGCCCCCCAACTGGGCGTGGGCGGCTGCGCACCGAGGCCGAAAAAGCCCAGAGTTGCCTCAAGAATGATAGCATCGCCGGTCGCCATCATCGCCGCGACAAGGACAGGCGCCAATGCGTTGGGGATGAGGTGCCGCGACAGGATGAACAGGTCCGATGCGCCAAGGCTGCGGGATGCCTCGACATAGGGCTCGGCCTTGATCGTCAGGATCTGGGCGCGCGTCAGGCGGGTGAATTGCGCCAGATAGGCAATGGCAATTGCGATCATGGTCGTCTGCAGACCGCCCCCGATGATTGCGACAAGAATGAGGGCGATCAGGATCTCGGGAAAGGACCAGGTCAGATCGACGATGGAGGTGATGATCCGGTCGAAGAGCCCGCCATAATAGGCCGCGGCAGCGCCAAGGGTCAGTCCGGCAAGCACCGAAACCAAGATCGAGATGAAGGCGACGGTCAGCGAGGTCCGGGCTCCGTAGATGATCCGGCTCAGCAGATCGCGGCCCAGCTCATCTGTTCCCAGTACATAGGGGCCACCCGGCGGAGCATAGGCCAAAGGCAGATTCTGTGCGCCATAGTCGAAGGGCGCCAGCCAAGGGGCAAAGAGGGCGGCCAGAATGACAAGGATCAGCCATCCACCCGCAATGGCTCCCTTCGGGGTGCGAAGGGCACGGACGACCGCAAGGCGCGACACTGCGGTCATGTCAAGGCGGCCCGGACGCGAGGGTCCATCGCGGCCTGCAACAGGTCGCCCAGAAGCGTGCCAAGCATGACGGCCATGGCCAACATCAGCAGGCAGGCCTGTATCACGGGATAATCATGTTGGTTCAGCGCCTTGATCAGCAATGATCCGAGGCCGGGCCTTGCAAAGACGACCTCCACAATCACCGCGCCACCCAGTATCCAGCCGATCCGCAAGGAAAGAATGGTGACCACCGGGATCAGGGCATGTCGCAGGACATGGCGGAACTGGATTCGCAACGGCGACATTCCCTTGGCATGCAGAAGGGTCACGAAATCGCGGCCAGCCGCTTCGATCATGGAAACGCGCATGACACGTGCAACCAGGGCCACGCCGCCGATACCGATGGTCAGGACGGGCAGTACGAGGCTGGACCAGCCCCGCGCCCCCGAGATCGGAAAAAGCTCAAGCTGGACCGAGAAGACCAGCATCAGCAAAAGGCCAAGCCAGAAACTCGGGATGGTCGAGCCCAGAAGTGCGCCGCCCATCGCAAGACCGTCGAGGAACCGGTCCTTGTTCAGGGCCGCGATCATGCCCAGGGCTGCGCCGACAACCGTCGAGAATGCCAGTGCCAGCGCCCCAAGCGTGAGCGAATGGGGCAGGACCTGGCCGATCATCGTCGCAACCGGGCGGCGCGACATCAGACTGTCGCCCAGATCGCCCTGTACCAGGTTCCCGAGCCAGACGAAGTATTGCTGGACCAAAGGCTTGTCGAGGCCGTAGCGCGCCTCGATTTCAGCGCGCTGATCGGGGCTGCTGCCGATCCGCATCAGGCTGTCCACCGGGTCGCCGGGGGTCAGGTGAATGACGGCAAAGACGAGTGCCGAAACCGCAAGAAACACGGGGATCAGCATCATGACCCGACGGATCGTGTAACCGAGCATTTCCCCGTATACCCCCTTGATTTACTCGACCGGTCTCGTGTCAAGAACGGCCGGCAAAGCGTAACGCGGGCCGCGAACCACCTTTGGCAGGACAAGCGTTTCGGTATTGTAGGCATAAAGCTGGACAGGTTCATAGATTGGCGCAAACGGGAACTGGCTCAGAACCTGCTCGTGATAGGCAAGGAAATTGGCCTGCCGTTCGGCCCCGTTGAGCGATCCGGTCATCGCCTTGATCCGCAGGGCTTCGGACTCGGCATTGTTGTAACCACCGACATTCTGTGCCCCGATACGTTCGGCGGAGAAGAACCAGTCGATGATATCGGCATTGTTCCAGCCATAGCCAAGAACCGCTGCATTGAATTCGCCCTTCGACAGTTCATCAGCATAGATACCCGGATCGAGTGTGGTGATGTTCGAGCCGATCCCGACGGCCTTGAACTGGGCCTGCAGGACCTCGGCCATTCGGCGGCGCGAGGTTTCGGTTTCCGACCAGAGTTCGACCGTGAGGGGCTGGCCGTCCTTTGCGCGAATACCATCTGCACCAACGACCCAGCCTTCGGCGTCAAGAAGGGCATTGGCACGATCGGCATCGAAGCTGATCAGACGATCCGGCACGACATTCGCTTCCGGAAGGGAAGAGATAAGGAACTGATGGGATTCCTTGCCGATTCCGCTGAAGACCGATTGCAGGATCTCGGACTGGTTGACGGCAAGTGCTGCAGCCTGGCGCATTTCCAGATCGTCAAAGGGCGGTTTGGTAACGTTGAATGCTATGTAGGTTACTTCCTGCCCCGGTTGGGTGACCAGGCCGATCCCTGCTTCGGCCTTCATCTGTTCATAAAGATCGGCAGGCGCGCCCATCACGATATCGACGCCGCCGGTCTTGAGCTCAAGAAACGCGGTCGAGGATTCGTTGATCGTGCGGAGTGTGATGTATTCGAAATTAGCCGGGCCCTTGTTTTCGGCAAGGTCGGGGCCCCAGGTGTAGGCATCGTTGCGCACCAGAACGATATCGCCTGCCGGATCAAGGCTTTCGAGCCTGTAGGCCCCGGTCCCAACTGCCTCGGACACACCGTAATCATCGCCTGCCGCCGCATAGGCACCCGGTTCGATCACGCCCATGAAGGGAGATGCCAGATTGAACAGCAGATTGGGCTCGGGCCGTTTCATTGTCAGCCGGAGGGTCAGGTCATCGACGGCTTCGGCCTTTTCGACAGCCTCGACGAGGTATTCGTTGCCGGATCCGGCAAAGAGCGCCAGCCAATCGACCACCTTCTGCGCCGTCAGGGGTTCGCCGTTGTGAAAGGACACGCCGGACTTGAGATGGAAGGTCCAGGACATCCCGTCAGCGGCCTCTTCCCAGCGTTCGGCCAAAGCGGGATGATAGGTGTTGTCGACATCTTGCAGGACCAGCGTGTCATGGATCAGGTACGAGCCAATGTTCGCACCGCCTTCCTGAATCATGTTGTAGGATTGCAGCCCGGTTTCGGACGGCTGCAGGACAATCGTCATGTCTTGTGCAAGGGCTGCGCTGGCAGCCATCAGGGCAGAAAAACCCAGGGCAGGAATGAAGTGGATTGGCTTTGTCATCTGATCCTCCGGTTAGTGGATGGGCAGGCCTTGGCTGAGCCCCGTCTCATGTGTTGATGGTGACAAGTTTGATTTGGGCGAACTGAATCAATCCGGCTTTACCAAAGTCGACGCCGAAACCTGATTTGCCGCGTGGCTCAAGGGGCAATGCTCCTGTCGTGTCTCCACCCGCCCCTACATGCGAATGGACGGTGACGGTGGCGGTCGGGATAGCACGGATCAGGTACTGCGCTTCGGACAGATCGCGGGTCCAAACATCTGCCGTCAGGCCATAGCCCGAGGCGCGGGCAAGCATTGCCGCCTCTTCGGCGGTCGAAAACCGAGATACGGCCAGCACAGGGCCGAAAATCTCAGACCGCGCCAGCGGCGCGTCAAGGGGAACGTGGTCGAACAGCGTTGGGGCAACAAACAGGCCGCTGGCCGGGCCGGTGGTAATCGGGTTCAGGCCGGATGCCTGCGCCTCTGAAACAAAACCCGTGACACGGCGGTGCTGCGCTGCCGTGGCGATGGGGCCGAACATCGTTGCGGGATCAAGGGGGTCGCCTGGCTGAAAGGTTGCCATGGCCGCAGTCACCGAGGCAATGACGGCGTCTGCAATGCGTTCATGCACCAGAAGGCGCGTGCCAGCCGAGCAAACCTGTCCGGAATTCCACAGAAAACGTTGCGCAAGCACCAGGCCAAGCGCCGTGATATCCTGAAATGACTCACCCACGATATTGGGCGATTTGCCCCCAAGTTCCATGGTCATGGGCCGCGCCCGCCCTGCGGCGCCCGAGCGGGCCTGAATGGCGGCACCTGTCATTTCGGAGCCGGTAAAGATGATGCGGTCAAAGCCAGGCATTGCCACAAGCGCCGCACCGGTATGCGCGCCCGTGCCGGTCACTACATTCAGCACACCTTCGGGCAACCCCGCATGCAGGGCCAGATCGGCCAGGCGCAACGCCGACGCGCAGGCAACCTCGGACGGCTTCAGGACCACAGCATTTCCCATTATGAGGGGGCCCGCGATCTTGACCAGAACCTGATTGACCGGAAAATTCCACGGCGTGATTGCAAGGATGACGCCCAATGGTTCTGCGATGTTGTAAATGGTTGTGCCCGGCGTTGTAATGGCGGCATCGACCGTCAGGGCGGCGGCCAAAGAGGCCGCTTCTCGCAGAACGCCGGCCGAAAAGCGCACATCTTCGACCGCGCCGGAAATGGGCATTCCCATCTCAAGGCTATCCATGAGACCCAGTATCTCAGCCTCCGCCTCGATGAGGCCAGCCCATTTGATGAAGATCTCTGTGCGTTCGGCGAGCTTCACCGATGCCCAGTACGGCGCTGCGGCGGCTGCCAACTGCCACGCTTTCTCGCAGGTGGCGGTTCCGCAGTCGGGATAGCGGGCCACTTCTGTGCCGGTGGCCGGATTCACCGTTGTAAAGCTACGCGGCTCATGATCATGGCCGGCGTTGCGCGTGCCGATAACGGGCCGGGTGTCGATCTGCAGGTCGGCTGAAGCCCTGATCCAGTCAGCGAGGGTTCGGGTCAAGCCAGCTCTCCTACCGGGTAGAGAGGAAGGTACAGAACCGATTGCGCTTCGCTCAGTATGATCTCTTCTGCACCCTTGGCTGCAATCGCCGAGGCAGAGCGCTGGAAATCCGGGGTGTTCAGGATGCGGACCTGGAGGGCAAGCCTTGTCCCGGCCGAAAGCCGCACGGCAGCCAGACGAAATCCGTCAAGGACGAGTGGCCGCGCCCCGCGCCCCTCGATCCGCGCCATGTCAGTGGTCAGAATGCGTGTCTGTCCGCCGGGCAGGACCGCATAGACGATCACTGCCACATCCAGCCCCGCGTGGCTGCAGACAAGGTCTAGTTCGCCATAGGCCGGACCAACAAAATCCATCGGCTGGTCAAGCGGTTCGGACACAAAGGTCCGTTGTGCCCCAGTGTGATCGGTCAGGTGCCAGCCTTCCAGCCCGTTCTCGCCCGAGAGGACCACGAAGAGGCTGGCCATATCGTCTGGCGGCTGCGGCGGGGGCGGGCCTTGAAGCCGGGTTACGTCAAAGCTTTGTGGTGGCGTGGTTCGCAGGCTGCCATTGCTAAGGGCGAGCGCCGTATGGCGATGAGAGCTGGGCAAGGCGCACCAGACTTCTGCTTCAGCCAGATAGATTTTCGCCGGGCTATCGAGAAATGCTGGCAAGGGCGCGCCGCGCAAAGCCCAGTTGTAAAAGCCAAGCACGGTCTCTTCTTCCTTCTTCGCCACTTCGTCGCGGGCCACAGTTTGCGCAGCGCGGTCTGACGGGGCGGGATCGCGGGTTCCGGCATGGGTTGTTGGACCGATGATGAGCCAATGTTGTGCATCGGGACGGGCGGCAAGGTGGCGTCTGCGGTATTCGAGTGCGCCACGCTGGGCGTTCTCGGCCGTACCAGTGCCTGACAGAACGGGAATGTCGATCGCTGCATATTGGGCTGGGGTTGGGCTGCATCTGGCAACCCAGGCAGGGTCCGCCAAACCCTTCAGGTTGGTCTCCATGATGGGGTCAAGCGCTCCCGTGAGCCAGGCCAGTTCCTCGACCCCGTACCCTTGTTCCCAGTGGCGGATGAACCTCTCCCGCCAGTAGTCCTCGTCGCTCATCAGACTCATATGCAGCGTTTTGCCCTGAACAAGCGCCGTCCAGCGTGCGGTATAGGGATAGACGATCCCCCGGTAGGCATCCCCGCCATCCAGCCCCACAAGCGGAGCCACAAGCGGCGCAATTGCCCGCAGCGCAGGTGGCCGTTCGGCGGCAACTGACCATTGGTTCATGCCCGAATAGGATCCCCCGAACATGGCAACCTTGCCGTCGCACCAGGGTTGATCTGCGATCCAGTTGACGCATTCAGCGCCATCTGCTCCATCGTGGTTCAGGTCGAACGAACCGCCCGATCCACCCCGCCCCCTGACATCCACAATGCAAACGGCAAACCCCTCACGGGCAAAAGGCGCCGCAGAGGAATAGGCAAAATCGGTCGTATATGGCGTCATTGTCAGCAGGCAGGGCTGCGGCTCCGCCGCCTCGGGCAGCAAAAGATCAGCATTAAGGCTGATGCCATCGGACATGGGAATGCTGACCCCAAGTCGCGCCACAAAAGCCGATCCTATTCCCGCCATTCACCACCCTCTCGTGAAATCTCGACCATAGTTGCCCGTTGCGTCGTGAAAAAGAATAGCCCTTTGGGGACATGGTGGCGAACCTGATGCTCACTGCAAAAAGAGTTTGAGAAATGAAAAATGGAGCAGTCGAATGCGGGTCTATGTCGGCGGACTCTTTCACGAGGCGAACGCGTTTTCGCCTGTCAAGACAACGCTTGCCGACTTTCGCCAGATTGCCCCTGAGCAACGCTTAACTGCTTGTGAGTTCGGCTATTCGGATTTCATTCAGGCTGTCCGCGATACACATGATACTCCGATTGCCGGGTTCTATGCAATTGCGCAGCCGTCAGCCCCCTGTTCGGCGGAAACGTTCCGGACCTTGCTTGATCTCCTGATGGCCGACCTGAAACAGTGTTCCCCGCCCGACGCGGTCCTCCTGTTCCTCCATGGCGCTCAGGCCGCAGATGGCCATGACGATTGCGCAGGGGACATCGCGGCCGCGTTCAGGGCGGCGTTGGGTCCGAACGTCCCCATCGGTGTCGTTCATGACCTGCACGCCAACCTTTCGCCCCGCATGATCCAAGCGGTCACTCTGGTTGCGGCTTGCAAGGAATACCCCCATACGGACTTTCCCGAGACCTGCCGCGCGGTTTGGGACATGGTTCGTTCCGGACGTGCTGCGCGGATGGTTCCGGCATTCCATCGCGTGCCAGCCTTTCAAGCCGCAACGACCCTGAAAGGCGCCATGAAGGACTTCGTGGCCGACCTTCGCCGCACGGAACCAGCGCCCGGTCTGGCCAGTGCGTTCCACGGATTTCCGCATGCGGATGTTCCCCATGCAACGGCCGGCATCCTTTCCTATGCGGAAACAGAAATGGAGGCGCAGGCTTTGGCGTCGTTGCTTGCCGAGCGCTTCTTCCAGACGAGCCTTGCCGCCGCACAGTCCAATCCTGGATTATCGGTCGATTTGGCGATAGAGCGGGCGCTTGGTGCCAAAGGGACCGTTGTGATCGCAGACCGCAGCGACAATCCCGGTGCCGGTGCTGCCGGGGATAGCACGCATCTTCTTTGGTCCTTAGGCAGACATGCCGACAAGCGTTCGGCTTTTGTCCTTGTCCACGACCCTGACGCCGTGAATACCGCCCATTCCGCCGGCGTAGATGCCCACATAACCTTGTCCCTTGGCGGTCGCGCCAATGAGCTTTCTGGCGAACCCTTTCCGTTCTCGGGCCGGGTCGCGGCGCTGCGTCATGACGCGACCCAGGACGTGTTCGGCAGCGCAGCTGCGCTTGGTAAATCTGCTCTGCTGGTTCAAGACAACCTGCATGTCATTGTAAACACGATCCGACAACAACCGTTCTCACCCGATATCCTGCGTCAACATGGCCTTGACCCGACCAGGATGGACATTCTGGTGGTCAAGTCGACGAACCATTTCTACGGAGCCTTTGCGCCGCTAGTATCCGATGTCATCTACTGCGACGCACCTGGTGCCGGCAACGAAGATTTGCAGCTGTTGCCTTTCCGCCGGATCAAGCGTCCGGTCTGGCCGCTTGACCCGGCGAAGATGTGTCGAGCGGTCTTGAACGGCCCCGCGCCGGTTGGCTGATCCTCCTGGAAGCGAGCTGTGCCGCATCTACGACCGCGGCGCTTTGAGGAGTGCAAAGCTCGAGCGGATCGTCCCGGCCATTCGCATAGCCGGCTGTCCGCAAAAACAAGGCCATCAGGGCTGAAAGGCTCTCGACCCCCAGCTTGCGATAAATGGCCTTACGGTGATTCTTGACTGTGCCAAGCGCCAAACCGGTCACCAGTGCAGTCTCGGCCGCCGTCTGGCCCATCAGCGTCATCTGCATGACCTGGTGTTCCCGCCCGGTCAGGACCGACACCGCGAAATGGTCAAGCGCCCGCCGCCACTGGGCGTTGAAACTCACAGGCGAAACCGGCTTGTCCCGCAGGGATTCGTGCATTCTGACGCATTCCTTAAGGACAGGTGCCAAATCCTTGACCAGTTCGATCTCGGCATCGGTAAACCGTTTGGTCCCCTGACCCCTCACAAAAAAGAGTGCAAGGGTGCGTTCCAGCGTCAGCGGGACAAGTACGGCAATCTCGTCCAGCCCTTCGACCTTGTCATAGAATTCCCGCTGGAAAATCTCCGATTCCCTGTCATCTTTCAGAACCTCGGACAGCGAGAACGCGCCGTGGCGTGCCGTTCGCGCAATGTGGCGGCAAAACGGATCATAGGCATAGGCCCAGCTCTGAAAGGCATCCAATGGCAGTCTGCGCCGTTCAAGCGCGAAGGCAGGGATGCATTGCAGCCGCAATTCAGGCGCACTGCCAGGATGAAGGACATAGGCCGACGCCGCCCTTGTACCGATCTTTCCGCCAATGGTGCCGGCAACGCTGGAATAGAAATTCTGCCGATCAATTGATCGGATGATCTGTGGCAAAACACTCAGCGCGGTCTGCATTCGCGGTTGCTCTTGATAACTTGTTTGAAAACTACTTTGAACCGTGATGCGATACCAGACCCGAATCCTGCCTCCTCTAATCGCGGAAAGAGAGTGGACGAGTTTCTGAGTTCATTTCACTGGGCTTGATGTCAGGCCCCGTTCGACAGCCATCCTGCCCTTGCGCCCTTCGATGTCTGGATTGAACGGCAATTCGATCTGCCCTCGATGATGTCCGCACTGGCGACATGGCTCAGCAACCTCGGGGCGGTTTTTGTGCGAGGGTCGTTGCTGCAGGTGGTCGAGGTGATCATCACCTTCTACCGGCTGTTCCATTTCCTGCTCAACAGGATGGCGGCAAAGGTCAAGATGGTCCCGTGGCCAACGCTCGCAAACCCCAAGACGGGACAACTGCTGCCACGAGTGGCCAAAACAATTCACGCAATTGTCTACGGAACCCTCGCTGTCGCGGCCGTGCAAGGCAACCTGAGCTGCCTGATGTTCTAGGCGCTTTGCCTGTCCGCGCCTTTGCTGTCGGGCTTGGTGATGAGGCCTTTGTCGTTGGTACCGGCGCTTCGGACTTTCATCGTCTGGATACCGGCAGCGATGCTGCGTTTGCTGCATGGAAGCTGGATACGCGCCATCATTCTGCCCGGTGGGGGCGGCATAATCGTTGGCAGCGTCGACAACCTCTTGCGACCGATGTTCGTCGACAACCGTTTGCACCTGCACACCATTCTGGCCTTCATTTCGATCACCGGCGGCCTTTTGCTGTTTGGAGCGCCAGGATTCCTTCTCGGCCCGCTGGCTGCGGTGATGAGGATGCTGATCATGGGGTTCTGGGCGCGCCTAGAGTCACCAAACGAGACCAATGGCTGAAGCTAGGGAAACTTTGTGTGGGACAGTTCGAGAGGCCAAAGATTTCGGAAAATGTATACACTTACTTCAGAAGTTAACACCTGTAGGTCAGAGAAAGCTCGCGCCCAACCAGCACAACACACCGCCGCCCAGCACGAGAAGCGGAGGCAGCAGATGACGGAACGACCAGTACACCCCCTTTTGTACACGCTCTATCATGGATGCGCCCTTGACACCTAGGGCAGCCCTGAGAGCAAGCAATAGCAGGAGCGGTGCGACGTAGACGAGGCAGTAAAGAATGACCCAAGCATATTGCCCGGCCCGCCCGACTGCTAGGTCGGGGATCAATGCAGCGGCCGCAAAGAAGGGCACCGCAGTCGGCGCATCGGCCATCGTGCTGGCGACGGCGAATGCCGCGGTAGCGGGCAGGGACAGTACCTTTGAAAGCGATTGATCCGGCTCATCATTCCGATCTTTGCTTGAGAGATGCCAGGCGAGCCCGATGCAAAGGAATCCAGCCGCGGCCAGCACACCGCCAATCAGCCAGATGGGCAGCAAAGGCAACAAGGCGGCGAAAGCGGCGGTCCAGCCTTCAGTAAGCAGAATTCCGAAGGGGATGTAGACGCCGAGTGTGCCCGCCACAAAGACCCATCCCCGCGCCATTGGCCGGTCGGTCGAAAGCAGCAATATCAACGAGCCGATGCTAAACGGATTCAGCGCATCAGCCAATGCCAGACCGAGCAGAGACAGAATGGTCATGCGGGGAAGCGGGGCGCGCTCGAGAACGACTGCATCATTCACCTGCTGATTCTAGAGTGATCACTCTGGTATCAGCGCCGCCTCACCCGGTCAACAATAAGTAGATCGTTCGCTCTTCTTTAGCATTCGCCCGAAAGGAGGCCAGACAGCATTTGCTCCAAGGGTTTGGCGAGCACTGAAGGATCACCGTCAGGGTCCATCACTGTGCGACGGACCATCATGCCTTCGACGAGGGAGATCAGCAGGCTGGCGGCCGCAGACAGATCCAAGTTCGTGGCAATAGTGCCCCGCGCTTGAAGCGTTTCCAGCATTGCCACAGCATCCGTATGAACTTCACGTGCAAAGTCATGAAGGATTTGTGCAATCAATGGGTTTCGGGCGGCTTCGGCATAGATCTCAAGTGACAGCACCGGGTCCAGCCCCAAATCTTCGGCCAGTGTGTTGTTCGTGATCGCGTTTACGATTGCGTCTATCGGAGCATCGGACGACAGAAGCTTCTCGATCTCCACGCGGATACGAGCACGATCACGTTTGACAATGGCCGCCACGATAGCTTCCTTGCCAAGAAAGAAATGATAGAGATGCCCGGCGCTAACACCAGCCCGTTTACAGATCGCCGCGATCCCCGCACCCCGAAACCCTTCAGCTCGAAATTCGACCAGCGCTGCCGCCAAAATGCGCTCCAGCGTCGCAACTGATCTTGCTTGGCGTGGTGCGTTCGTCATCGTCGGCTCCGGGACGGAGTGTCAAATGATAGAGTGAGCGCACTAGTTTTTCAATCATGGAACGGAGTGCCGTATTGCCTCAGGGCTTTATGGGGCAGACAAGCAAACCGCAAGGAATCGACAGATCGCCTGTACACGTTTGCGGGGGAGCACGGACGTCTCAGCTTGACGGTCTGAAGTTCCAAGGTGGCTCCGTCAGAAGAAATGGTCTTGAGGCGGTCACGGCGTCTGGAGAGCCTTTTGGGATGATCCAGCGCTACCCTTTCCGCTACTTCAAGACGAGCCCAGAGATCATCCGCTTGGCTGTAATGCTTTACATCCGGTTGCCGCTTTCGCTCCGTAACGTTGAAGGCCTCCTGCATGAGCGCGGGATCGAGATTAGCCACGAAACGGTGCATTACTGGTGGAACCGGTTTGGACCGATGTTTGCCGCGGAACTGCTTCGCTAGAGGGTTGATCGGATGCGCGGTCGCAAACGGTGGCACTGGCACCTCGACGAAGTGTTTGTGAAGATCAACGGTGTGACGCATTACCTCTGGCGTGCTGTTGATCACGAGGGGGAGGTGCTGGAAAGCGTTGTCACCAAGACGCGGGATCGCAATGCGGCATTGAGTTTACTCAAGAAATCGATGAAATCTTATGGCAGACCTGAGAACACTCTGACGGACCGTCTGCGCTCGTACGGCGTGGCTCAGAAGGACCTTGGTCGTGGCGATAACCGCGAGATGGGGCTCTATTTGAGCAATCGGCCGGAGAACTCGCACTTAACCTTCCGCCGACGAGAGCGGGCGATGTTTCGGTTCAGATGTATGCGAATGCTATAGAAGTTTGCGTTTATCCATACCTCGGTCAACAACCGCTTTCCGACGGAGCGCCACCATCTAAACCGCGAGCACTTCAAGCAGTCCCGTGCCGCCGATCTCGCCGAGTGGCGCGGCCTTCTTGCGGCCTGATTCTTGGCTCGAGTTGGAGAAACGGAGGCTGGTTCGCATTTGTCTGACAACACCTTGACGCAAGATCGTCTTCCACTCGATACTGAAGCCATAAGCGGCCACAGGGAGAGACGTGATGGGTTGGAGCGAAGCCGACAAGCGCCTAGGAATGGACCGCGGCATCACCCGGCGTGACTTTCTGGACGGGGTGGCGCTGGCGATAGGCGCAGCGGCGCTTGGGGGCTGGGGCACCCGCCCGGCCATGGCGCAGACCGCCGCCTATCCGCCTGCGGGCGAGGGCCTTCGTGGCCAGACGGACGCGGCGCAGAACGTCATGCACGCGATCCGTGACGGTAGCTTCTGGGCATCTAACCCGGCCATCACTGACACGGGCGAGGTATATGACCTTGTCGTCGTCGGCGCCGGGATCTCTGGCCTTGCCGCCGCATTTACCTACCGTCAGCAGAAGCCCGGCGCGAAGGTCCTACTGATCGACCCCCTGGAAGACTTCGGTGGCCACGCCAAGCGGAACGAATTCACCTCGTCTAGTGGTAAGCGACTGATAGGGTATGGCGGCTCGCAGTCGATGCAGACGCCCAGCTACTTCAGCCCCGCGGTCAACGCGACCCTGGCCGCCATCGGGATCGAGACGTCTAAATTCGAGACTTATTACAACCAGGCATGGGCCGAAGAACGCGGCCTGAACAGTGCCGTCTTTTTCGATGCGGCGAAGTGGGGCGTGGACAAGCTGGTCGTCCAGTCGGGGGAGACCAAGGACTGGGTGGCCCAGACGCCGCTGAACGAAAAGGCAAAGGCCGACCTGATCGCGCTGATCGACGCCCCCGGCGACTATCTGCCCGGGATGACACCCGAGGCGCGGCTGGAGAAGCTGGCGCAGATCACCTATAAGGAGTTCCTCCTTGATTACGTGAAGGCCGACCCGCAGCTGGTCGACTACTTCCAGACCTCGACCACCGGATATTTCGGCGTCGGCATCGATGCGACGACTGCCTTGGACGCGCGCGGCAACTGGAACCCCGGCTTCGACGGGATGGACCTGGGCGAAAGCGTTTCCAAGTATCACAGCCCCTCGGGGAGGCTGGGGTTTACCGATCCCGACCCCTACATCTACCACTTCCCCGACGGCAACGCCGGGATCGCCCGCCACCTTGTCCGTGCCCTGATCCCTGCCGCCATGCCCGGCTCTAGCATGGAAGATCAGGTCGTGGCGATGGTCGACTACGCCGCACTGGACAAGCCCGAGAACGAGGTTCGGCTGCGGCTCAACGCGACGGTCGTGAAAGTGGCCCATGACGGCGACCCGGCCAGCGTCGACAGCGTTACGGTCACCTACGCCGGAGCTAGGGGCTTGCAGTCGGTCAAGGCAGGGCATGTGGTGCTGGCCTGCTGGCACCGTGTCATACCCTACCTGACCGATGAACTTGCGCCCGACCAGATCGCCGCGCTGAACGACCAGCAGAAGGTCCCTCTGATCTACACAAATGTCCTTTTGCGGAACTGGAAGGCGCTGGATGATCTCAAGATCGACGGCGCCCGCGCCCGGGGCAATTTCTGGAGCGGCTTCGAGATCGACTTCCCAGTGTCGATGGGCGACTACACATTCGCGGACACACCCGAGGACCCGGTGATCCTGCATTTGTCCAAGGTCATGGTTGAACCCGGCCTGCCCTCGCGCGAACAGGCGCTGGCGGGCAAGCGGGCGATGATGACGCTGAACTTCGAGGATATGGAACGCTCGATCCGCGAGTTGCTGACAAAGGCCTTGGCGGGCAGCAGCTTTGACCCCGCGACCGACATCGAGGCCATCACCTGCAACCGCTGGAGCCACGGCTACGCTTACGAGTACATGCGCCCGTGGGATCAGTTCTGGCCCGACGGCCCCCTGCCGATCGAAGCCGCGCGCCAGCCATGGGGCCGGATCAGCATCGCAAATGCCGACAGCGGCGCCTATGCCTATGCACATTCCGCCATCGACCAAGCGGTCCGGGCGGTGCGGGATCTGCTTGGCACCCCCGAAGGCGCGCCGGACTATGCCCTCTTTCCGGGGCCGCCGCTTGACAAGCTTGGCCTCTAGGCCCCTTGCACCCGCCCGCGCCTGCCGGTTGTCCGTCGTCGAATGGTCTGGAACAGCCGATGTGATTTTGGAGCCTAGGTCATTGGCTCGTCAGGTTCGGGTTATGCTGCTTGACGGTGACGGTTCAAGCTGCTGTTTTGGATAGTTTTTTGTTTGATGCGTCTCGTTTCAGCCAGGATGGTTTCGCGGCACCCGAAGTAGACATCAGCTGGTGTGAGGTTGCCGATGCTCTCGTGGTAGGGGTGGTTGTTGTAGTGTTCGATGAAGGCGGCGATGGTGGCTTCAAGTTCCCCTTCGAAGAAGTAGTTTTCGAGCAGGATGCGGTTCTTCAGGGTCTGGTGCCATCTCTCGATCTTGCCCTGGGTCTGCGGATGTATCGGCGCGCCGCGGACGCACTTCATGTCTTTGTCTTCAAGATATTCCGCTAGATCCCCGGCGATGTAGGACGAGCTGTTGTCACTTAGAAGCCTGGGATTGTGCAGAACTCTGGCCCTGTCGCAGCCTGATGCGGCAAGCGGTTGTTGTCAGAGGAACTTTAGTTGCCGCGGGGCAGCGTGGGCCACTAGCCTGACCGCACGACCCAGCGCTCCCCATTCCGCTACTTCAAGACCAGCCCTGAGATCATCCGGCTTGCGATGATTCGCTACATTTGCTTCCCGCTATCGCTGCACAGCGTTGCAGACCAGCTGCATAAGCGCGGGCTCGAAATCAGCCACGAAACGGTTCGCTACTGTTGGAACCGATTTGGTCCGATGTTTGCTACGGAACTCCGACGGACGGGAGCGTGCCATGTTGCAGTTTCGGCGCATCCGAACGCTACAGAAGTTCGCGTCAGTTCATGCGTCAATACACAACCACTTTCTTACGGAGCAACACCGTCTAAACCGCGAGCACTTCAAGCAGTCCCGTGCCGCCACTCTCGCCGAGTGGTGCGCCCTGCTTGCGGCCTGATACCCGAGTTGGGTTGGGCAAACTGAGCCTGGTTCGCGTTTGTCTGACAGCACCCAAGCCGACATTCACCGATCTGACTGCGAAGTCCACGATCCTGTCGATGCGGTAATGCGTCTTGGTCCAAAGCCGCGAAGATCCTCTGTAGACGGTTCAACCCCTGTAAAGCTGCGCAGATAAGCGGACAAATGCGACAGGCGCTGATCAAGGGTTTCGCCCAGGTCCATCGCGTAATAGCCAATCTGCATGTAGTAAAGCACACGGGCGCGGATGAATGCGTCCTCTTCGGAATAGGAAAATCGCAGGTACATGTCGCGTATGGCAAGGACGCGGTCGGCATCTGCCTGATCCACGTCCTTGCGCACGCGGGCAGAGTTTCTGGACCAGGACCGGATCGCCGCATCGAGGGCGGGATTGAAGGTATCTTCGTCGATCCAGCATTCGAACACGTTCAGAACCGCCTGGATGATGGTCGGCGCCTCGCGCCCCGCCCGATCGACGATGGCGCGCGTGTTGGTCTCGCGCCAATGGATCAGCAACTGGTCCAAAAGGTCGTCGCGGTCCTTGAAGTACCAATAGAAGCTTGACCGCGATACGCCCAGCGCCTCGGACAGCGGCATCACGCGCACGGCGTCCACGCCTTGCGCCATAAGGGTCGCCACGGCAATCCGCATCCAATCTTCGCGGGTGACCTTGGTGTTGTTGCCGATCCGGCGGAATTCGGGCGCTTCGATATCCATGGCTGCTTCGATGACATGGCTTGCCACCGGACGCAAGGCACCGCTGGCATTCTATTGGACACAAGTGAACAATTGAATGGACACATGCGTATAGTCGGGCTAGCCTTCACGGTCAGGGGGGGAGTCGCATGCAACACTTCAGGGCGGTTGTCATCGGTGGCGGGATCGTTGGAACCTCAGTCCTTTACCATCTGGCGAAGCTGGGATGGACGGATGTCGCGCTGATCGAACGGGCCGAGTTGACGGCGGGGTCGACCTGGCATGCGGCGGCAGGGTTCCATGCGCTGAACGCCGATCCCAGCATTGCGGCGCTTCAGGCCTACACGATCAAGCTCTACCGCGAGATCGAAGCGGAGACGGGCATGGATCTGGGCCTGCACATGACGGGTGGCGTCAACATCGCAAGCGCGCCGGACCGTTGGGACTGGCTTCAGTCTGCTTGGGCGATCTTTCAGTCGATCGGGATTGAATCAGCCCGGCTGGTCACGCCGGAAGAGATCGGGGAACTTAGCCCAATCACCGATCTCACGGGCCTTTTGGGCGGGCTTCATGATCAGAACGAGGGGCATTTGGACCCCCACGCCGCGACTCATGGATTTGCCGCGGCGGCGCAGAAGCGGGGCGCCAAAGTGATCTTGCGCAACCGCGTCATCTCCTTTGCACGCCGTGCCGAGGGTGGCTGGGCGCTGACCACCGAACATGGGACGATCATCGCCGATCATGTCGTTAACGCGGCGGGGCTTTGGGCCAAGCAGGTGGGGCTGATGGCAGGGGTCGATCTGCCAGTGACCCCGATGCAACATCATTACCTTGTGACCGAAGATGTGCCTGAAATTGCGGCGCTGGATCGGGAACTGGCGCTGACGGTTGACTTGGAGGGGTTCTCCTACCTGCGGCAGGAACGCAAAGGCGCGCTTCTGGGGGTTTATGAGAGAAACCCGGCACATTGGCACATGGACGGCGCGCCCTGGGATTACGGGATGGACTTGATCCCCGAGGAGATCGACCGGATCAGCCCGGAGCTTGCCAAAGCGCTGGCCCGGTTCCCGGCGTTGGAGCGGGCTGGCATCCGGCGCTGGGTGAATGGCGCCTTTACCTTTACGCCCGACGGCAATCCGCTGGTTGGTCCGGTTCCGGGCGTTCCGGGCTATTGGGTGGCCTGCGGCGTGATGGCGGGGTTTAGTCAGGGCGGCGGCGTGGGCAAATCGCTGGCCGAGTGGATGGTTCAGGGCGAGCCACAGGCGGATGTGTTCGGGATGGACGTGGCCCGCTATGGCCGCTTTGCCGCCAACCGCGAATATTTGCGCCAGACCACGGCGCAGTTCTATGCCCGTCGCTTTGTGATGACCTATCCCAATGAGCGCCTGCCTGCGGGTCGGCCCTTGAAACGGGCACCCGCCTATGACGCGATGTCGGCCGCAGGCTGCCAATGGGCGGCAAGCTGGGGGCTGGAGGTGCCGGTCTATTTCGCGCCCAAGGGGTTCGCCGAGAACCCGACCCTGCGTCGCTCGAACGCCTTTGACATCGTGGGCACCGAGGTGCGCGCCGTGCGCGAGGCCGCCGGTCTGATCGACAGCACCGGCTTTGCCCGCTACGAGGTTACTGGCCCGGGGGCCGAGGCCTGGCTTGATGGGCTTCTGGCCTGCCGCTTGCCTGGTCCGGGGCAGGTGCGGCTGGCGCCGATGCTGGGGCCGAACGGGCTGATGAAGGGCGATCTGACCGTCTTCAGCTGGGGCGACGGGCGCTGGTGGATCATGGGCTCCTACTACCTGCGCCAGTGGCACATGCGCTGGTTCGACAGCCATATGGCGCCCGGGGTGACGCTGCAGGATATCTCTGACGGTACGGTCGGGTTCCTGCTGACCGGGCCGCGCGCCCGCGACATTCTGGCCTCGGTCACGCATGAGGATATCTCGAAATCCGCCTTCCCCTTCATGACCTGCCGGACCCTGGATGTGGGGATGGTGCGCACGCAGGCCGCGCGGCTGTCTGTGGCGGGCGAGTTGGGGTTCGAACTGAACTGCTCTGCCGCCGAACAAGTCACCCTGCGCGAGGCGCTGCTTGCGGCGGGTCAGGCCCATGGCCTGCGTGAGGTGGGCTTTCACGCGTTGAACGCGCTGCGGCTGGAGAAAAGCTTCGGCATCTGGTCGGCCGAGTTCCGGCAAAGCCATTCGCCGCAGATGACCGGCATGGACCGCTGGATCGACTTTGACAAAGCCAGCTTCATCGGGCGCGTTGAGGCCCTGCGTGACCGGGCGGCGGGGCCATCAGCGCAGGTGCTGGTCACGCTGGAGGTCGCGGCGACCGATGCCGATGCCTCGGGGTTCGAGCCGGTCTGGATCGGGGATCGCCGGGTGGGCCATGTCTCGTCCGGCGGTTATGGGCACTCAGTGGGCATGAGCCTGGCGCTGGCCTTTGTTGACCGCGCCCATGCTGCTGTGGGGACGGAGGTTGAGGTCCATGTGGCGGGCGTGCGTCGGCCCGCAGTGGTCATTCCACCTTCGCCCCACGACCCCAAAGGGAGCAGGATGCGTGGCTGACCTGGAACCTAAGCCCCCGCGCGAAGGCCGTCGCAAGGGACGCCGCGGGCCCGGCAATACCGAGGCGGGTCCGGCCCGGTCGCTGGCCTATCGCCAGTTGCGCAATCCGTTCCAGCCCCAGACCGTGTTCAGCGCGGATCAGATTGCCAGCATCCATGCCACGGCCCTGCGGGTGCTGCAGGACCTGGGGATCAAGGTTTTGCTGCCCGAGGCAAGGGCGATCCTGAAATCCGGCGGTGCGCTGGTTGATGATGACAGCCTCATGGTCCGCATCGGACGCGAGATGGTGGAACAGGCGCTGTCCACCTGCCCCATGGCCTTTCAGGGCCGCGCCGGGGACCCTTTGCGGGACGTGACCTTTGCGGCAGGGGCGCTGAGCTTTGTGGCAGGCTGCGGCGCGCCGAATGTGACCGATACCCTGCGGGGTCGCAGGCCGGGAAGCCTTGCCGATTTCAGCGATCTTGTCCGCCTGACCCAGCATTTCGACGTGCTGCACATGAACGGCCCCTTTGTCGAGGCGCAGGATATCCCGCCTGCCCTGCGGCACTATGCCATGACTGGGGCGCAGTTGACGCTGTCGGACAAGCTTCCCTTCCTTTACGCTCGGGGCACTGCGCAGACCGAGGACGGCTTCGAGATGATCCGCCTTGCCCGCGGCCTGAGCGAGGACGATTTCCGGGCCGCACCGCGGTGCTATACCGTCATCAACACCAACTCGCCCCGGCAGCTGGACCTGCCGATGTCGCAGGGTATCATCGACTTTGCCCGCGCAGGCCAAATCAGCATCATCACGCCCTTTTGCCTGGCCGGTGCCATGGCGCCGATCACCGTCGCGGGCGCTCTGACCCTGCAACATGCCGAGGCGCTGGCCGGGATCACGCTGGCGCAACTGGCCCGCCCGGGCGCACCGGTGGTTTACGGCAGCTTCTCGTCCAACGTTGACATGAAGTCTGGCGCGCCCCTCTTCGGCACGCCCGAGCATATGAAGGCTACCCTTGGTACGGGCCAACTCGCGCGGCTGATCGGCCTGCCCTGGCGGTCGGGCGGGGGATCGGCCTCGAACCTGCCCGATGTGCAGGCTGCGCAGGAGAATGGCCTCGCGCTCTGGGGGTCGGTTCTGGCTGGGGCGACGGTGCTGATCCATGCGGCTGGCTGGCTAGAAGGGGGCCTCAGCGTGTCCTTTGAAAAGCTGATCACCGACGCGGACGTGCTGCAAACCATCGCCGAGATGTGCACTGCAACCCCGGGCGACGAGGCTTCCATCGCCTATGATGCCATTGCCGATGTCCAGCCGGGCGGCCATTTCTTTGCCACCGACCACACCATGACACGCTATCGCACCGCCTTTTATGAACCTCTGGTCACCGATGCCTCGAATTTCGGCACCTGGACCGAGGCGGGATCGTTCAGTGCAACCGACCGCGCCCGCACGCATTGGCAAGCCATACTGGCGGATTTTCAGCCGCCAGAGGCCACGCTTGGCGTAGCTGACCGGATCGCCTCCTTCGTTGCAAGGCGCAAGAGTGAGGGCGGGGCGTCCGTAATGACCTGATCTTGAAAGAAGCAATCAACATAATCAACCCGACAGGAAAGGACCAAGACCATGACATCACGACTGACGCGGCGCCGGTTCATGCACTCCACGGCGGCCGCGGCACTGCTGCCCTTGCTGGGTGGGGCACTGCCTGCCCTTGCGCAAGATACGTCCAACCTTGTCGTGCGCGTCGATCTGGATATCGGCAACCTCGATCCCGCCAATCGTGGCAACAGCTGTGACGAGGCGATCTTGCGGGCCACCATGCAGGGGCTTGTCACCTTCAAGCCAAGCTCGCTGGATTGGGAGCTGGATGCCGCCAAGTCGATCACCCAGGTGTCGGACACCGAGATCACGTTTGAACTGAACCCCGGCCAGATGTTCAGCGACGGCCATGGCGAGATGACGGCCGATGACGTCAAGTTCACCTATGAGCGTTACATCACCCCCGATGCCAGCGGCGCCCTGCCCGCCTTCGCGGGCGATTTCTCGGCGCTGGATAAGGTCGAGGTCACGGGCACGTATACCGGCCGCATCCTCCTGAAGAACCCCACCCCCGCCTTCTGGATGCTGGGGCTGTGCGATGCGGGCGGCGTGATCCTGTCGCGCAAGGCCGTCGAGGCCATGGGCGATGGGATCAAGACCAAGGCTGTCGGCAGCGGGCCTTATCTGATGGCCGAATGGCAGGCCGGTCAGCAGATCGTGCTGACGCGCAACCCCGGCTATGCCGGACCCCATTCGGGTGTCTTTGACCAGATCACGATCAAGCCGATCACCGACCCGCGCGCGGCGCTCTTGTCGCTCTTGGCCAAGGAGGTCGCCTGGTCAGAGGTCGAGACAACCGACGAGCCTCAGGTCCAGGGGGTCGATGGGATCGTGCCCTTTGCGACACCGCGCATCGACTATACTTGGATCGGGATGAACGTTGAAAAAGGGGCGCTGGCCGATATCCGGGTGCGGCAGGCGATCCGGCTGGCCATCGACGTGGACATGATCATCGCCGGTGCCTATCAGGGCACGGTTGAACCGGCTCGCGCGCTCCTGGCGCCCAGCTTGCTGGGCTATTGGGCGGATGCCCCGGCCTACAAGCGTGACGTGGCCGCAGCGCAGGCCCTCTTGGCCGAAGCCGGGCAGACCGGGCTGAGCCTGACCTTTACCACCCTGAATGACCCCACCTATCAGGCGACAGCGCAGATCGTTCAGGCCAATCTGGCCGAGGTCGGCATCAACGTCACGATCAACGCCATGGACCCCGGGGCGTTCTACGCGATGGGGGCTGATGATCTGTCAAAGGATCTTGAACTGACGCTGAACTTCTATCTGGGCAAGAACGACCCGGCCTTCCAGACCGTCTGGTTCACCACGCCGCAGATCGGGCAATGGAACTGGCAACGTTGGAGCAATGCCGAGTTTGACCAGATGGACAGCGAGGCCGCGGCGACCATCGACCCTGCCCTACGGGCCGAGAAATACGTCCGTGCGCAGCAGTTGATGGACGAGTCCGCTGCCTTTGTCTGGATCACCCATGGCAAGTTCGTGATGGGCACCGCCGCGGGCATCGCGCCCGCCGTGATGCCCGCGGGCACCGGTTGGCAGTTCCACCGCTTTGCGCTGGGCTGAGGCAGGCCTTGCGACTGCCCGGCACCTTGCGCCTTGTTGCGGCCAAGCTTCTTGTCACGGCCCTGACGATTGTGGGGGCCGTGACGGGGGTGTTTCTTTTGCTGCAATTCGTGCCGGGCGATCTGGCCACGGTGGTCCTGGGGACGCGCGCCACGCCTGAATTGCGGGCCGCCTTTGCCGAACAGATGGGGCTGGATCAGCCGGTCTGGATGCAGCTTTGGATGTTTCTGACCGGCATGTTGCAAGGGGATTTCGGAACCGATGTGATCTCGGGCCGCCCGATCCTTGATTTAATCCTTGAGGTTTTGCCCTTCACCCTAGCGCTCGCCTTCTCATCTCTCGCCCTTGGGCTGGTGGTGGGGATCTCTCTGGGCGTGCTGGCGGCCAGCCGACCGGGATCGCTGGTTGATCGCGGCCTGGGCTTCGTCTCGATCGCCTTTGTCACACTGCCCAGTTTCGTCATCTCGATTGTCCTTCTACTGGTCTTCTCACTGTCACTGAACTGGCTGCCCGTCTCGGGCGTCGGCGAGCCGGGCGATCTCTCGGACCAGCTTTTGCACTTGATCCTGCCGACCACCGCCCTTGCTCTAGGGTGGATCGGCTATGTCGCCCGCATCATGCGCGCCTCGCTGCTCGAGGTGCTGAGCGAGCCTCATATCCGCACCATGCGCGCATATGGAGTCAGCGAGCGGCGGATCATCTGGCGCTATGCAATGCGACCGGCGCTGATCCCGCTGGTGGCGATCCTAGGGATCGGTCTGGGTGACCTGATTTCAGCGGCGATCTTTGCCGAGATCATCTTTTCGCGGCCGGGTCTGGGCAACCTGATTTACAAGGCCGCCAGCGTGCGGAACTATCCCATCGTGCAGGCCGGAACGGTCGTCGTGGTGCTGTTCTACATTCTGGCGAATACCTCCAGCGATCTTCTTGCCAGTGTGCTCGATCCCCGCATCAAGGCCAACCGGGCGGCAGCGCCATGAGCCAGATCCTGCGCGAAAAGGGTGGCAAGGTGGGCCTTGTGATGGTCCTTCTCGTGGTTGTCATGGCCGTCTTCGGGCCTGTCATCGCTATGGATCCCAACAAGATTGACATTCCCGCCCAATTCGCGGGCCCCAGTGCGGCGCATTGGCTGGGCACAGACAACCTTGGACGTGACCTTTTCGCCCGCATATGCATCGGCCTGCGGACTGCGTTGATTACTGCACTTCTGGTGGTGCTGATCGCAATGGTCGCGGGCCTGATCCTTGGCGTTTTCGCAGGCTATTTCGGCCGGCTGGTGGATGGCGCTATGGTGATCCTGTTCGACATCATCAGCGCATTCCCGATCTATATCGTGATATTCGCCATCGTGGCCCTTTATGGCACGGGGATCGACAAGCTGATCTTCGTCATGGCGCTGATCTTCATCCCGCAGTTCGGCCGCATGGCCAGGACGCAGACCCAGTCTCTGCGGGGCCGGTCCTTCATCGAGGCCGAGCGGCTTTTGGGCATCAGCACACCGCGCCTTTTGTGGCGGCATTTCATCCCAAACATCATTGGCCCAATGGTGGTGGTAGCGGGCATGTCAGTGCCTGCCGCGATCACGGTCGAAGCGGCGATTTCTTTCCTGGGCCTTGGCGTCCAACCCCCGACGGCGACGCTCGGCACGCTGATCCGGGATGGCTATGTGTATCTGGACGAATCCTGGTGGCCCACCATCGCGGCGGCCCTTGTCCTGACGCTGATCACACTTGGCAGCACGCTTCTGGCCGAGGCCGCCCGCGACGCCATAGACCCCAAGCTGCGGGGGCGGACATGAGCGGGGCGGGGGTTCAGCTTGAGGGGCTGTCGATAGACTTTCTGACACCTGCCGGACGGGCCGCCGCGGTGCGGGATGTTTCGCTGCAGATGGCACCAGGTGAGATGCGCGGGTTGGTGGGGGAATCGGGCAGCGGCAAATCGACAGTGGCGCTGGCGTTTCTGGGTTTGTTGGCCCCCAACGCCCGGGTGACTGCCGGGCGGCTGACCCTTGGCGGACAGGGGTACGATCTGGGCAAGGGCGATGTGTCATCGCTGCGGGGCCGCGATATTGCGATGATCTTTCAAGATCCCGCCGCCTCGCTGAACCCGGTGTTTCGCATCGGCGCCCATCTGGACGAGGTGGTGCACCTGCGGGAACCGGGGCTTGGCCGCGCGGCCCGGCGCGGGCTGGCGGTCGAGGCGCTGGCCACCGTGGGCATGACCCGGCCCGAGACGCGGCTGGACCAGTGGCCCCATGAACTTAGCGGCGGCATGCGGCAGCGCGTGGTGATCGCGATGGCGCTTCTGGCGCGGCCGAAGCTCTTGATCGCGGATGAGCCGACAACCGCGCTGGATGTCAGCGTAGAGGCGCAGGTGATGGATCAGATCAGCGCCCTGCGCAACCAGATCGGCTGTTCGGTTCTGCTGATCACCCATTCTCTGGGACTGGTCGGGCGCTATTGCGACAGCGTGACCGTCATGTATGCGGGCGAAATGGTCGAGGAGGGGCCGGTTGCCGCTGTGATGGCGCGGGCCGCGCATCCCTATACCGGGCGTCTGCTGGACTGCGATGTCGAGATTGACCATCCGCTGGCCGCAACGCCCGAGGCCGAGCGTTTTGCCATCATCGCCGGGCAACTGCCCGACCTGCATGCCCTGCCTGCGGGCTGCATCTTTCAGCCGCGCTGCAGCGCTGCGGATGACCGTTGCCGCACCCGCCCCGCGATGCGCCCCGTGAACGGGACAGGCGATCACCTTGCCCGCTGCTGGGTGACCCCATGACCGCGCCGCCCGCCATCGAGGTCTCGGATCTGACCATCCGTTTCGGGCAGGTCACCGCTGTTGAAGGTGCAAGCTTCACCGTGGCCCCGCGGCAGTGTTTCGGCATCGTCGGCGAAAGCGGTTCGGGCAAGACCACGATCCTGCGGGCGATCCTGGGCTTGCAGCCCTTCAATGCGGGCCGGATCAGCCTCAATGGCACCGACCAACCCTCTGGCCGCCGCGATTTTCGGGCGCAGACCAGGCTGATCCAGCCGATCTTTCAGGACCCCGCCACCTCACTCTCACCCCGCCGCCGGATTGGTCAATTGCTGGCCGAGGTGGGCGAGGTTCTGCGCGAACCCGCCGAGGCCTGCCGCCTGAGGGCGATTGCCATGCTTGACCGACTGGGCCTGCCCAAGGAGGCGATGGAGAAATACCCCTATCAACTGAGCGGCGGGCAGGCCCGGCGGGCAGCCATTGCCCGCGCCCTGCTGTTCAATCCAAAGATCATTGCCGCCGATGAGCCGACCGCAGGCCTCGACGTCTCGGTTCAGGGAGATTTTCTGAACCTTCTGCAAGAGATACGGGCGGCATCGGACATTACCCTGCTGGTGATAAGCCACAATCTGGCCGTCATGCGGCTGGTCGCGAACGACGTGGCCGTGATGCACAAGGGCCGGATCGTCGAACAGGGCGCCGCGCGGGCTGTGCTGGAAACCCCGCAGTCGGACTATGCGCGCGCGCTGCTTGGCGCGTGGCCACGGCTGCGGGCTGGACATTAGGAAAGGACGAAACATGGTCAAGGTCAGAACCAACCTGCCCGTCGAAATCACGGTCTGGCGTCATGTCTGGATCCCGCTGGCAGACGGCACCCGCCTCTCGGCCCGCATCTGGTTGCCCAAGGACGCGATGGCGCGGCCCGTTCCGGCCATTCTGGAATACATCCCCTATCGCAAGACCGATGTCTGCGCGCGCAAGGATTCCGAAAAGCACGGGTATTTCGCGGCGCATGGCTATGCCTGCGTGCGGGTCGATCTGCGCGGATCGGGGGATTCTGATGGGTTGTTGCTGGACGAATACCTGCCGCAGGAATTGCAGGACGGGGTTGAGGTGATCCACTGGATCGCGTCCCAGCCCTGGTGCACCGGAAAGGTGGGCATGATCGGGCTCAGCTGGGGCGGCTTCAACGCGCTGCAGATCGCGGCGCTGGCGCCAGAGCCGCTGAAGGCCGTTGTCAGCGTCGGCTCGACCGATGACCGCTATGCCGATGACATCCACTACTGGGGCGGCACGCTGTTTGCCCGGTATCAGCTGTTCTGGGCAACGACGATGCTGGCCTATAACGCCCGCCCGGGTGACCCCGAAGTGGTTGGGCAAGGCTGGCGCGACCAGTGGATGCACAGGCTGGAAAACATCCGCCCCTTCATCCAGCCCTGGATGACCCATCAGCGCCATGATGCCTATTGGAAGCACGGGTCAGTCTGCGAAGACTACAACGCCATGAAATGCGCGGTCTACATGGTGGGGGCCTGGAATGACGGCTACACCAATTCGGTCTTTCGCGTGCTGGAGGGTTACAACGGCCCCTGCAAGGGGTTGATCGGGCCTTGGGGCCACCAGCGCCCCCATCGCGGCGCGCCGGGGCCCGCCATCGGCTTTCTTCAGGAAAGCATCCGTTGGTGGGACCATTGGCTGAAAGGCATCGACAACGGCATCATGACCGAGCCGAAGCTGCGCGCCTATATCGAGGATGCGACCCCGCCCAAGGGCCGCATGACGGTCTGGCCCGGTCGCTGGGTCGGGGATGAAGGGCACCCGAACGCAGGCGCCGCGCCCGCAACCTTCTTTCTGGCCGAGGCCGGGCTTTCCGCCGTGGCGGGACCAAGCGGCACGCGCGACCATGCAGCAACGCTTGTTCCTGCGGCCGATGCCGGAAACTGGGCGGGTTGGGGCCATGCGGTTGACAGCGCCGCAGATCAGCGGCCCGAGGATGCCAACTGGCTTTGTTTCGACTCCGCCCCCTTGGCCGAGGCCATCGACATCTTCGGCAATCCGGCCCTGCGGCTGCGGCTGTCGGCGGACCGCCCGCAGGCCAATGTGATCGCGCGGCTTTGCGACGTGGCCCCGGATGGCCGGTCCACCCTGATCACCCGCGGAGCGCTAAACCTGACCCACCGCCACAGCCGCGCGGCGCCGCAGGATCTGACCCCCGGGCAAGCCTATGACGTTCAGGTCACGCTCAAGGCCATCGGCTATCGCCTCCCGCCGGGGCACCGGCTGCGCATCGCGCTGTCGAGTTCCTACTGGCCCTGGGCCTGGCCGTCGCCCGAACCGATCACGCTTTGCTTGCACACGGGCGAGCACAGCGCCCTGTCTCTGCCCATCCGCACCGCCCCCACCGCCGAACCCGCCGTGCCCGCCCATTTTGCCGAGCCCGAGATGTGGCAGAATGACGGGGCCGAATATCTGACGGCGCCTGATGGCGGCCGGTCGGCCCTGCTGGATGCCGGGACGGGCCGCCACATCATCCGCGACAACTCGGTCTTCTTTGCGGGCATTCGTCTGCCTGCCGAGAACGGGCTGGAATACCGCGAGGACGGCGAGGATGCGCTGGAGATCACCGAAGGCGATCCGCTGTCAGCCGTTGTGCGGTCTGCCCGGAGCTGCCGGGTCGAACGCGGCGATTGGCGCACAAGGGTCGAATCCAGCGCCGTGATGACCTCGACCCGCACCGAGTTTCTGGTCACCAGCACGATCGAGGCCTTTGAAGGCGACACCCGTATCTTTGCGCAAACATGGTCTGACCGGTTCGCCCGCGACCACCTTTAACCCCCGGTTTCCCCAAAGCCACTGGAGACGACGCCCATGCCCAGAACCGCCCCGCATATCAACCCGATCAAGCTGATCCGCAACCTCTGGATCCCGATGTCAGACGGCACAAAGCTGGCGGCGCGGCTGTGGCTGCCCGAAGATGCCGACACAAATCCGGTGCCCGCGATCATCGAATACATACCCTACCGCAAGGATGACGCCTATGCGGACGAGGATCACCGGGTCCATGGCTGGGTGGCCTCGAACGGCTATGCCTGCCTGCGCATTGACACGCGGGGGGCGGGGGATTCCGATGGGTTGTTGCTGGACGAATACCTGCCGCAGGAATTACAGGACGGGGTCGAGGCGATCAACTGGATCGCCGCGCAGCCCTGGTGCACTGGCAAGGTCGGCATGGTGGGGATCAGCTGGGGCGGCTTCAACAGCCTGCAGATTGCAGCCCTTGCTCCGGAACCGCTTAAGGCGATCATCAGCGTCGGCTCGACCGATGACCGCTATGCCGATGACATCCATTACTGGGGCGGCACGCTCTTTGCCCGGTATCAGCTGTTCTGGGCCACGACGATGCTGGCCTATAACGCCCGCCCCGGTGACCCCGAGGTGTTAGGGCCAGGCTGGCGCGATCAGTGGATGCACAGGCTCGAAAACATCCGCCCTTTCATCCAGCCCTGGATGACCCACCAACGCTATGATGCTTACTGGAAGCACGGGTCGGTCCGCGAAAACTATAACGCGATGAAATGCGCGGTCTATATGGTGGGCGCATGGAGTGACGGCTACACCAACTCAGTCTTTCGCGTGCTGGAGGGTTACAACGGCCCCAGCAAAGGGCTAATCGGCCCCTGGGGCCATGAAATGCCGCATTGGGGCACACCGGCGCCGGCCATTGGCTTTCTGCAGGAAAGTGTCCGTTGGTGGGATTACTGGTTGAAGGGCATCGACAACGGCATCATGGCCGAGCCCAAGCTGCGCTCTTATATGCAGGACGCTGAGCCGCCTCTGGCTTACCGCGACGCGCGGGCCGGGCGCTGGGTGGCAGATGCGGGCTGGCCTGCCGCAACTGTCTCAGAGCAGGTGATGCATTTGGGTGTGGGCACGCTTGGGGAGGAAGCTGCTTCGCCTGTCTCGCTAAACCATTTCGCCAACCTGATTCCGGCCTCGGATGCCGGGAATTGGGCAGGTTGGGGGCACCTGACCGATGGTGCAACCGACCAGCGCAGCGAGGACGGCCAATGGCTGTGCTTTGACTCTGCGCCGCTGGGCAAATCGATCGACATTATTGGCTATCCGTCCCTCTCGTTGCGGGTGGCCGCCGACCGGCCCCAGGCCAACCTGATCGTCCGGCTTTGCGACATTGCCCCAGATGGCCGTTCAACTCTGATCACCCGGGGCGCGCTGAACCTGACCCACCGCACCAGCCGCGAGACGCCCGAGGCGCTGACCCCAGGCCAGGCCTATGATGTGAAGGTCACGCTGAAATGCATCAGCTACGCCTTGCCGGCCGGCCACCGGCTGCGCGTTGCTGTCTCCAGCAGCTATTGGCCCTGGTCCTGGCCCTCGCCCGAACTGGTGACGCTGCGGGTGGAAACCGGCGCCCCCTCGGCGCTGCACCTGCCGGTGCGGGACCGCTCGGTTGCCGATCCGGAGGTGCCCGCGCATTTCCACGATCCGCTCCTTGGTCCCGGAAACGGGGCCGAGCGGCTGACCAAGCCAAGCGGCGGGCGGACGCATCATTTCGACATTGGCACCCTGCGCCACACGATCCGCGACAACTCGGTCTTCTTCCCGGGCATCCGGGAACCCGCCCAGAACGGATTAACCTATCTGGAAGACGGCGAGGACTCCTGCGCCATCACTGACGGCGATCCGACCTCGGCCACCGCCACCACCTGGCGCGAGTGCCGGGTGGAGCGTGGGGATTGGAAGACGCGGGTGCGATCAGATGCTACAATGACATCGAACGCCACGCATTTCATCGTGACTTCGGTGATCGAAGCCTTCGAGGGCGACACACGGGTCTTTGCACGCTCCTGGACCGATTTGTTCCCAAGAGATCATATGTGATCCACCAAAGGTTTCCACAAAGGTGGGGGCAGGCTAAGCAAACAATCTTCCCCACAAGCTACAGCGGTTGCGTGCCCCCGTAATCAAAAGGTAATACAATAACATCAGATTATTAGGCCTCCCTCACGGGAGGCTTCGTCTTTTGGGGTTCCGGGAAATTGCCGCGTTCGTTGCCGCGTTGAGAAAACGGCTACTGATTCATGCTTAGGGTTCCGCTACAGCGAACTAACCGACGGCCAAACGCTCGGCAGTGTTTGTTCTATCGGCGCGGGTAGGCAGTTTTTGGCCCAAAGCGGACAGACTCGCTCAAGGTCTTGTGTTTAAGTCAATCGCTAGCGCAGACAGTCAAACAGTCGAGTCAGCTCGTGTTGTAATGTCCGCGACACGGTCCCTTTTTTCTGTTCGCTATACAATCGGCCAATGTCTGATGCAGTCCATGATCATGGTGTAGCTTACGGACGTGCTGGGACCTGCATTGTCATGCAGTGGATCGCCCCACCCTGCCGTGGCCCGGCGCGCAACGGCACACTCACAACTTGCCGGTCAGGAAGTAGGCGGGCAAGAAATCCAAGTGCCTCCTGGTCCTTGTCAGGTTCCTCGCCGGCCACCGGAACGATCACGCCGCCGTTGCAGAAATAGAAGTTCATGTAGGGAGCGATGATCCAGTTCCCCTCGTCCATGAAGCCAGACATGTAGGGAAAATCGACGATCTCGATGCCTGCTGCGGTCAGGATGGCGCGGGAATTGGCCAGTTGCGGGGCGTTCGGGTCATCTTCGGGCGCTTTTAGCATCAGGGCGCGGTTTTGGCCGATGAAAGCCAGAAACAGGTCGGCATGGCCATCGGTGCCGTAGTACATCCGCTCCGGGTCGCGGACGGAGTCCTCGGCCAGCCCCTGACCTAGCCAGACGATGCGCTTCAGCCCAAGCGCCGCCTTGATCCGGTCCTCGACCTGATCGCGGGTCAGATACCAGTTGCGGCTTTCATGCATGACGCAGCCCTCGGGAGCCACCATCGTGCCCGCGCCGTCTATGCTTACCGCGCCGCCCTCCAGCACTACGTCGATGAAGTCGACCTCGTCACCCAGATCCTCGGCCAAGGTCCGGCCAAGACGCGAGTCGCGGTCGCGCAGGGCGTGGCGTTCGCCCCAAGCGTTGAAGCGGAAATGGCGGGCACGGCGGGTCTTGCCATCGGACACGAACATCGGCCCGTTGTCGCGCAGCCATGACCCGTCGATGGGGCGGACCACCACATCGACATTGCCCGCCAGCATCGATCGCGCCTGCGCGGCCTGTTCGGCCGTCTTGGCGACCATGGTCACGGGCTCGAATTCCGCGATGGCATTGGCGACGGACGCGAATTCGCGCCGTCCCTGCTCTAGCGTGTGGCCCCAGGAATAGTCCCTGCAGGGCCAGCACATCAGGGTGCGTTCGTGTGGTTCCCATTCGGCGGGCATGCGGAAGGTCATGGACTTGTCCTATTGCTGAGGAGCCTGGGTGCCTTTCAGGATCAGGTCGCGCGTAGCCGCTAGGTGGCGCACCAGCGCCGCCGCAGCCTCGTCAGCCTTGCGGGCCAGCGCCAGATCCACGATCTCGCGATGTTCGGCAGAGACGTCGCGCTTGATGACCTCAAAAGGGATCGACCATTGGCGATAGACCTCGGCCGCAGCGCGCAGGTTGGCCGCGATGCCTTGAATCCGTTGGCTGCGCGCCCCCGACAGCAGCGCCTCGTGAAACTCCTGATGCGCCTGCGCCCAGCCGGGGGTAACGGCCGACCCCTCGCCGTTCTCGAACTTGGCAGTGCGCTCCATCCGGTGATGTGCCGTCAAGACGCGGGTTTCCCAATCCAGATCGCCATTCGTGACCGCGTCCTTCAGCACCATGCTTTCGATTATGCAGCGCGTCTCGGTCAGGTCGGTCAGGTCTTCTATGGACAACGAGATGACCTTGAAGCCGAACTGCGGCTGGTTGACCGTCAACCCCTCGGCCGAAAGCCGCATTAGGGCCTCGCGCAAGACACCCATCGATGCGCCGTAATCATCTTTCAGCCTTGCGAATGGTAAGGCCGAGCCGGGCTCGACCTTGCCGCCAAGGATATCAGCCTTCAGGCTGCGATAGACCTGTTCCGTCCGGGTTCCGCTGTCTTCCACGTCAGTCTCCTTGCGGGTCGCGTCCGGCCAATTAGCCCGCGATTCCCATGGTTGTCACCGATATTCGCAGTCTTGTTCGACAAAATCAACAATGTTGAAAATGTATGAAATGTCGAAAACATGTTGACAAGACGAAAAGCCAGTCCATGCTTGGGGCGCCAGAAGCTAAAGGAATCGCCCATGCCCATCGTCCCCACCCCCAAGATCTGGATGAACGGAGCGATGGTGGACTGGGATAAGGCCACTGTTCATATCAGCACCCATACGCTGCATTACGGCACCGGCATCTTCGAAGGTGTGCGCGCCTATGAGACCGAAAGGGGCCCGGGCCTGTTCCGCCTTACCCCGCATATCGAGCGGCTCTACCGCTCCGGCCATATCCTCGGCATGCCGATGACCTATTCGGTGGGCGAGATCGTCGAGGCGACAAAGGAGGTGGTGCGCTCGACTGGCCTGCCCGCCTGCTATGTGCGCCCCCTGGCCTACTACGGTTATGGCGAAATGGGCCTCGATACCGGACCCTGCAAGGTGGACATCGCCATCATGGCTTGGGGCTGGCCTTCGGTTCGGGGTACTGCCACGGACGCGCGGGGGCTGAAGTTGAAGGTCTCTTCCTGGCGGCGGCATGATCACAACATCATGCCGCCCGAAGCTAAGACCGTTGGCAACTATGTCAATTCCTCGCTGGCCAAGGCCGAGGCGCGGAATGCGGGCTATGACGACTGTATCATGCTGAACCCGCAGGGGCTTGTGGCGGAGTGCACCGCCGAGAACATATTTGTCGTGCGGGATGGTGTGGTGCATACCCCGCCGCTGTCGGCGGGGGGGCTTGAGGGGATCACGCATGACACCGTCCGCAACATCGCCCGTGATCTGGGCCATGAGGTGCGGGTGACCGAGTTGTCGCGGTCCGATCTCTACATCGCCGACGAGATCTTCGTCTGCGGCACGGCGTCCGAAGTGAACATGGTCGCCTCCGTCGATGATCGGACAGTGGGCTATCCCGGCCCAATCGGCACCGCGGTCAAGGCCGCATTCCAAAAAGCTGCCCGAGGGCAAGACCCGAAGTATTCCGCCTGGGTGGAGTTGGCGAAATGAAGCTGACCGACGCCCAGCAACAGGCTCTAGCCGACCGTCTGTATCAGGCGGTGCGGAATGGTCAGGGGATCGAGCCACCGTCCAAGACGCTCGACTATGATTTTGAAGATGCTTATCGCGTGCGGCGGAAGCTGGTCGATCACCTGATTGCTGCCGGGGGCAAGCCCAAGGGGCACAAGATCGGCTTCACTTCGGAAGCCATGCAGAAGATGTACGGCATGACCGGCCCGGACTTCGGCATCCTTCTGGACACCATGTTCGCGCCCGAAAACGCGCCTGTCCGCGTCAGCCACCTGTCGAACACGCGGGCCGAGCCAGAACTGGCCTTTGAGCTTTCCCGCCCGCTGGAGGGCCGCGTGACCATCGCCGAGGTGCTGGCCGCCACCGCCCGCATCTGGGCGGCGGTCGAGGTGATCGACAGCCGCGTCGGGGCCATGGCGGCGGGGGCGACGGATTCCCTTGCCGACAACGCCGGGGCGGGTTGGGTGATCCTGGGTTCCAAGCCCCTGACCCCAGCCGAACTGGATGTGACCGCGCTGACCCTCTCGATGGAGGTCGATGGCCTCAAGCAATCCGCCCCCGCCACGGACGTGATGGGCCACCCTGCGGCACCGCTCGCCTTCCTTGCTGGCAAGTTGGAGGACCTTCAGGGCCTCGGTGGGCATCTGAAAGCTAGGGACATCGTGATCACCGGCGCACCGGTGCGGTCGGTCGAGGTGAAGGCGGGTTCGAAACTGCATGCCGACTTCGGCCCCCTCGGCACCATCGACCTGAGCTTCGAGTGACACCATGCGCCTGATCACCTTTGGCACACCCTGCAACTGGACCGCCGCCTTCGACATCGAGGGGCGCGCTGTGACGCTGGATGCCGCTGCACGCGCCGCTGGCTGGACCGAGAGCGGACTGACGAACCGCCGCCTGCTCGCCATGGGGCCGGAGCGGATGGCGGAACTCGCCCGTGCGGCTGCCACCCTTCCCGGAGAGCCCGCGGCCAACCTGAACCTCGGCCCCCCGATCCCCGATCCGCAGAAGATCATCTGCATCGGCCTGAACTACCATGATCATGCCAAGGAAGTGGGGGCCACCCCGCCGCCTTCGCCCATCTTCTTCGCCAAATTCGCCAATTCGCTGGTCGGTCCCAAGGACGACCTGATCCCGCCGCGAAACGAAAATCATGTGGATTACGAGGCCGAACTGGCCGTCGTGATAGGCAAGGCCGGACGTTACATCACCCGCGCCGATGCGCTGAGCCATGTCGCGGGCGCAATGGTCTTCAACGATGTCTCGGCAAGGGACTTTCAGCTGGCCAATCAGCTTTGGACGTCTGGAAAGGCCGTTGACACGTTCGGCCCCTGCGGTCCTGCGCTAGTGACAGTCGATGATCTGGGCGACCTTCAGGACCTGTCCGTCAAGACCCGCGTCAATGGCGACATGGTCCAGAACGGCACCACCGCCTCGATGATCTTTCCCATCGCAGACCTGATCGAATTCCTGACCCGCGTGATGACGCTGGAACCCGGCGACATCATCGCCACCGGCACGCCCGCAGGTGTTGCCCGCGCCCACAAGCCGCCCCGCTTCCTGAAGGCGGGCGACGTTGTGGAAGTTGAAATCCAAGGGATCGGCACCTTGAAAAACACGGTCCTGGAGGCTGAATAGAATGAAAACGACGGCAGATGTCGTGATCATCGGCGGCGGCGTGACGGGCTGCTCGATTGCCTATCACCTGGCGAAAGCCGGGTTCAAGGATGTTGTTCTGCTGGAACGCACCGAGTTGACCGCAGGCTCCACTTGGCATGCGGCGGGCGGCACCGGGGCCTTTGGTGGCAGCGCCAATGCGACCTTCCTGCACAAGTATTCTTTCGAGATCTATCCGAAGCTGGAAGCCGAAACCGGTCAGTCCTGCGGCTTCCATCACGTCGGCGAAATCACTCTTGGCCGCACCGAAGCGCGGGTGGAGCAGATGAAGCTGCACCACACTTTGGCCAAGCGAAACGGGGTCGAGACGAATTGGCTGACAACCGAGGAGCTGCTTGCCAAGGCCCCGGTTATGGACCCCACGACCATCAAGGCCGCGCTCTTTGAACCTTCATATGGCCATGTCGATCCCTCGGGCGTGACCCATGCCTTTGCTAAGGGCGCGCGGGACAATGGCGCAGTGATCTACCGGCAGACCCCGGTACTCGAGACCAACCAGCGCCCCGATTTGACCTGGGATGTGGTGACGCCTTCGGGCACGATCCACGCGCAACGCATCGTCAATGCCGCCGGCCTCTGGGCGCGGGAAGTAGCGGCGCTTGCAGGCATCCGCTTGCCCCTGATGCCGGTTGAGCACCACTATTTCGTAACCGAAACCATCCCCGAGATCGAGGCGATGGGCCATGAACTGCCCCTGATTGGCGATGCCGATGCCGAGTATTACATGCGGCAAGAAGGCAAGGGACTGCTTCTAGGCGTCTATGAGGACGTTTGTGTCCACTGGGCGGAAAAGGGCACGCCCCTGAACTTCGGCCACGAACTCTTGCCCAATGCGCTGGAACGGATCGAACGCAACCTTGCTCAGGCCTGCGAGGCGGTGCCTTGCCTTGGCACTGCAGGCCTTAAGCGCGTCATAAACGGACCGATGATCTTCTCACCAGACCTCGCGCCTCTGATCGGCCCTTATCCGGGCACGGCAAACTATTGGACGGCTTGCGGCGTGATGACTGGTTTCAGCCAGTCGGCCGCCATCGGCATGATCACAGCCGCCTGGATGAGCGAGGGCGAGCCGCCGATGGATGTCTTCATGTGGGACGTGGCACGCTATGGCCGCTGGGCTGGCAAGGACTATGCCAAGGCGCGGACGGGTGATATGTATGCAACCCGCTTTAAGACCCTTTACCCCTATGAAGAACGACCTGCAGGTCGCCCCGTTCTGACGACCCCCGCCTATGCGGCCTATCGAGAGATGGGCGCAGTATTTGGCGCCTCGGATGGTATGGAATACCCGCTTTGGTTCGCGCCAAAGGGGGTGGAAGCGAAAGACAGCCTAACCTTCCGCCGCCCGAACTGGTGGCCCCATGTCGGCGCCGAGTGCAAGGCGCTGACAGAAGGCGTCGGGATCATCGACATCTCTACCTATGGCAAGCATATCGTACGGGGGCCGAACGCCCATGCCTGGCTTGAAAGGCTGATGGCGAACAAGATGCCCAGCCGCGACGGGCAGCTGGTCCTTACGCCAATGCTGTCGCCCAAGGGACGGCTTGTGGGCGAATTCTCTGTTTCGCAACTGGCGGCGGATGAGTTCCTACTCGTCGGCTCGGGCACCGCCGACCGCTATCACCACCGCATCTGGGAGGCGCATCTGCCCGCCGAGGGCGTCAGCGTCGAAAGCATGACGACCAAGCTTTGTGGCTTCTCGGTCTCGGGCCCCAATGCGCGGAAACTGCTGGAGAGGCTGTGCGATACCGACATCTCGGCAGAGGCCTGGAAGTACGGCCGCGTGGGCCGTGTCCAGATGGGCCCAGCCACCGATGCGATCCTGTCCCGCGTCGCCTATACGGGCGAGTTGGGCTATGAGGTGCTAGTTCCCTTCAATTCGCACCTACCGCTTCTGGAAGCCTTTCTGCGCGCCAATGAGGGCTTGGATGTCCGCCTAGCCGGAATACGTGCGCTGAATTCGCTCCGGATCGAAAAGGGTTATGGCGCTTGGGGTCTGGAGTATTCCCCCGATTACACGCCTTTCGAGGCCGGGATGGGGCGGCTCGTCAAGTTCGACAAGGGCAATTTCGTCGGCCGAAACGCCGCGCTGCAGGCCCGCGACGAAGCCCCACGCTTGGTCTATCGCCAGTTCAACGTTGCGACGACTGATGCCGAACCTTGGGGCGGCGAGCCGGTGATGAAGGATGGCAAGGTGGTAGGCTATCTCACCTCGGCCGCCTTTGGGCACCGCGTCGGGCACTGCGCGGCAATTGGCTACATGAAGGGTGACCACGCGGACACCACCGAGGGGCTTTACATCGACATCCTCGGCGACCGCTGCGAGGTAACAGTCCGCACCAAAGCCGCATTCGACCCAGAGGGCCAGCGCATGCGCGGCTGACCGACACTATTTCAAAGAAGACCGGGCCAACCGGCACCTCAACCCTCAACATGGAGACAGATATGCTGAACCGTCGTTCCCTCTTTGCCAGCGCCGCCGCCCTGATGGTGGTCTTTGCTACCCAGGCCCAGGCCGAAGGCGTCCTGCGCGTTGCGATTTCCACCGGCTACCCGCCCTTCGACGTGCTGAACGCCGATGGCACCTATGGTGGCTTCGACGTCGAATTCGCCAACCTGATCTGCGAGCGGATGAACCGCACCTGCGAATTCACCGACATCGAATGGGACGGGATCATCCCCGGCCTTCTAGCCAACAAGTATGACGTCATCATCGCCTCGATGGGCATCAACGAAGAGCGGATGAAGCAGGTCGACTTCTCCGAACCCTACTACAAAGGGCCGTCCGCACTTATCGCCAAGAAGGACGCGGGCTTCACCGCGGATGAGGCCGGTACGGCGGGCAAGGCCATCGGCGTTCAGCGCGCGACCGCGCATGAATGCTATATCGGCAAGCACATGACTCAAGCAGACATGCGCCAGTACGCGACCTCGGAAGAAGCCTATCTTGACCTGCAGGCTGGCCGGATCGACGCGGTGCTGGTCGACACGATCCCCGGCGAGGAATGGCTGAAGTCTGATCCTGCCATCGCAGAAGTCTTCACCCCGATCTCGGCCGACCTCTACGACATGGAATGCTTTGGCGTCGGCCAAGGCATAGCGCTGCGCAAGGGTGAGGATGCGCTGAAGGCGGAACTTAATGCTGCCATCCTGAAGACGCGCGAGGACGGGTCCTATCTGGAACTGTCGAATCGCTACTTTGGCCGCGACATCTACGACTTCTGATCAGGCCTCGGGAGGGGCCCGTTGGCCCCTCCCACACACTTGAAGGGGGCGGCAGGTGGCAGACCTTTGGGAATACCGGTGGCTCTTGCTGCAAGGCACAGGGATGACTCTGCTGTTGGGCCTCAGCGGCTTGATCTTGTCCTTGATGATCGGGCTTCTCGGCGCCTCGGCCAAGATCGGCGGCGGGCCCATCGCACGCCGTATCGCTGGCGGCTACACCACCTTTGTCCGCTCGGTCCCCGACCTTTGCATGATGCTCCTCCTTTTCTTCGGCGGCCAGACCCTGATGAACAAGCTCGGTGCCTGGACCGGGTGGTGGGAGTACATCGAGGTGAACGCTTTTGCCGCGGGCGTCATCACCATCGCCTTCATCTTCGGCGCCTACATGACCGAAACCTTTCGCGGTGCCTACGGGTCCATCCCCCAGGGCCAGTTCGAGGCGGCACTGGCCATCGGCATGACCAAGCGGCAGATGTTCCGCCTGATCACCTTTCCCCTGCTCATGGGTTATGCCCTGCCGTCGATCGGGGTGAACTGGATGGTGCTGCTGAAGACGACCGCGCTGGTCTCGGTCCTGGGGCTGCATGATCTTGTTTTCTTCGGCGTGTCGGCCGGGCGATCCACCCGCAACCCCTTTGCCTTCCTGATGGCGATCATGGTGATCTACCTGATCCTCACCGCGGTTTCCGACCTTGTCCTGCGCGCTCTGGAGCGGCGCTATACCAAAGGAAGGATGCTGCGGACATGACCCCAGCACCCGACCCGATTGCCGACATCCTGGCCGCCATCAAGGCCTTTTCCGAAACCTCTGCACCCATCGACTTTGTTCTGATCCTGTCGCACTGGGACATTTTCCTGCAGGGCATGCTGAACACCGTGGCGCTGGTTCTGATCGGCCTTGGCTTTGGTGCTGTGATCGCCCTGCCCATGGCTATCGCTCGTTGGCAGAGGACCCCCGTCGCTTCGCTGCTTGTTGGGGCCTTCGTCTATGTGTTTCGCGGCACGCCGATGCTGGTGCAGGCCTACCTCATCTACTACGGCCTCGCGCAGTTCGAGGTGGTGCGGGACAGTATCTTCTGGGTCATCCTACGCGAGCCGTGGTGGTGCTGTGCAATCGCCTTTGCGTTCAACTCTGCCGCCTATCAGGTGGAAATCTACCGAGGCGGGCTGGACGCCGTGCCCAAGGGCGAGGTTGAGGCGACCATCGCGGTCGGCATGACCCGAACCATGGCGCTGCGGCGGATCATCCTGCCTTCGGCCTTGCGGCGGTGCCTGCCAATGATCGGCAATGAGTCCTTGTTCCTGCTTCATGGCTCTGCCATCGCCTCAATGCTGACGGTGATCGACATACTGGGCGCGGGGCGCAAACTGAACGCGCAGTACTACCTTGCCTATGAGGGCTTTCTCGCTGCTACGGTGATCTACTTGGTGCTGGTCTGGGCCATCACCCGGATCCTGGCGCAGGTCGAACGCCGAACCATGCGCCACCTTCAGTCGCAGCCGACGTGATCAATGGCGCGTGTTGGACAGGAATTGCCGAAACTGCTCGGTTGCGCCCGACCCGAAGGCCTCGGCCGGGGGCAGGTCGAGATCGACCTTGCCCTTGTGCATAAACACAACCTTGGACGAGACGTGGCGGGCAAAGCCCATTTCATGCGTCACGACCAGCATCGTGCGTCCCTCTTCGGCAAGACCCCGCATGACCTTCAGCACCTCGCCCACCAGTTCGGGGTCCAGCGCGCTGGTCGGTTCGTCGAACAGCAGGACATCAGGGTCCATCGCGAGCGCCCGGGCAATCGCCACGCGCTGTTGCTGTCCGCCCGACAGCTGAGCGGGGTAGTAGTCCTTCCGCTCCAGCACGCCGACGCGATTCAAGAGTGCCTCCGCCCGCTCTTTCGCCTCGGCTTTGGTACGGCCAAGCACATGCACAGGGCCCTGCATCACATTTTCGATCGCGGTCAGATGAGACCAGAGATTGAAGCCTTGAAAGACAAACCCAGTATTCAGGCGCAAGGTGCGCTTCTTCTCTTCGGTCACTGGCCCTGCGCCAAGAGTAACGCTGTCGGACTTGATCGTGATCGTTCCCGCATCGGCCGTTTCCAAGAAGTTCAGGCAGCGCAGAAAGGTCGACTTGCCCGAACCAGAGGCACCGAGGATCGAAACGACGTCCCCCTCGCCCGCGGCCAGCGAGATCCCGTCCAGAACCTTGTGCGCGCCAAAGGATTTCTCGATTCCGGTTGCAGACAGGCGGGTCTCGTACTGGGCCATCGGTGGTCTCCTCTTTCGGAAGGAGCGTAGCTAAACTTAAGAACTGAGTCCATGAAAGATTAATGTAAACATATACTTGAACATATTCGTAGCGCGGATCTGGTCGTTTCGCATTCCTTGCCGTAGCCGTTCGGTCAATGCGTCGACCCAGGGCTACTCGCGCTGAAACGCGCGGCCAAGGCACCATGTCGGTGCCATAGCTCCGGAATGACCGCTTCCGAAAAACTAGTGGAGGATCGCCCCCTTTTTCGAGGACCGATTTCCGCCCTGTGCGACTACCATGGCCTGATCGACACACCCGGCCCTTAGCGGACAGTCGTGCAGCACGCGGCGAACGCCGGCTCAGAGCCCACACCAGACCTTGCTGGTTGCGGTGGGACATATCAGCTAATCTGTCGTCCTCGACAGGAGAGGCGCCATGACAGAACAAAAACCTGACAGTGCAACACTTCCCAAAGCCGACGCTGAGCGCCTTGTAGATGTGTTGGCCTTGGCCGAAAATCTGAAGACCGAAATGCGCCATAGCTGGTTGTCGAATGGTCGGCAGGAGAGCGTGGCTGAACACACGTGGATGATGTCAGTCGCGGCTGTCCTAATGGCCCCTCATCTTCAACATCCTGTCGACCTAGGGCAGACCCTGAAGCTGATCGCGCTTCACGACATAGCGGAGGCCATCACCGGAGATATTCCATTTTTTGAGGAAAGCGCCCGTAAGACCACTAAGCTTGACGATGAAGCCGAAGCCATGGAGAAAATGCAAAGGATGCTTCCGGCGGCTTCGGGAAAACTGCTCTTGGAGTTATGGCGGGAATACGAAGATTGCGTAACCCAAGAGGCGAAGTTCGCGCGTGCGCTCGACAAGCTTGAGGTTCAGCACCAACACAATCTTGCAGATCTACAGACCTGGACCGAACAGGAGTTCGGTCTCGTCTACACCAAGATGGACCGTGAATGCGCCCATGATACAGCATTGATGACCCTTCTTGCTGTCATCAGATCTAGGGCGGAGAAGAAGATGGAGAACGGTGGCCTTGACCCGACTCAGGTCAAGGCGCGCGTTCTCTGACCGACCGCTCCGTCCGAAAAGCAGCCGTTTGCGACATTTCAGCGAAAGTCTGCTCCCCGCCCGTTGCGCCTGTGGCGTCGCTCTGGGCCCAAACCGGTCTTTCGTCAATGCTGTAGCGAACGGCCGTTTTTCGCTGAACACAACATTGGGGCCAACTCGCGCCTGCGGCCGCAGTGATAGCAGGAGAAGCGGTTCCAAAAAAACTCAAGGCAATTCGAGTAATGCTTCGAGATGACAGACAGAAAACTCGATATTGTCACGCGCCTCATCTTGGTCTCTCGCAAGCCGCTCTGGAGACCAATCGCTGACGGGCCATGTGATCACTTCCAGGCTTCGCATTGCTTCGAAGACCGACAGGGTCTTGTCAACAATGCGCTCGGCCTCTGGAGTCACCGAGCAATACCCGGCGACAAGGTTTTGACGACAGGCCTCGCCCCGCTCGGGCGCATCGACAGCACTATCAGCGACCGCCACGCCCAAATCCCAAAACAGGGCGCCGAAGCCGCATTCGCCGAAATCGATAAGGCTACCGCGCGCGCCATCGATCACAACATTATGGCGATGGCTGTCGGAGTGAACCAAGCCCGTCCAAACACCTTCATCAATCTGCGCCTGGAACTGCGGGCCAAACCGATCGAGCGCTGCTGCAACGATAGTTCTCTCCTGATCGCTTAAGAGCTGAAGCAGAAGCGGGTTTTCATAGTGGCGGGCAACGCGATGCAGGTCCCAATTGGGCGCTCTCGAAAGGCGCTTCCCCTTTGAGATCTTATGAAAGCGCGCGAGCGTGGCGCCGAAAACCTTAAAATCTTCATCGCTTTCAAACGCCGGATGCCGGCCAGGCACATATCCAAAGACGAAGACCTGAGTTTCATCACTGAGGGTGTGGCGCGACACAGGTTGCGGGCCGGGGAAGTCTGGCTCGGCGCTCAAGAGCATCAGCGCTTCCCACTGGAAAAGGAGGTTTGCGCGCTTCTCGCTGGCCGCCTGCACGGCTTTCATCACAACCTGGCGCCGATCATTTAGTGTAAGAAGAAGCGTTGCGACTTCACTGTCGCCGGCAAGAATCTCAGCGCTTGTATCGCCCAAAAGTGTGTGTGCCGCTTCTAGCCAATACTCATGGGTTTCGTCAGACACCATGACCGCTCCGAGTGATGCACTGTGTAAGCAAGCTAGCGGCGGCCGTCATTGTCGTCAACGTGGCCCATCAATACATGCGCTTTCAATCGCCTTGAAGAGGCGGGAGATCCACCAAAGCAGTCGTAATGGCCATGAAGCCCGACCGTCCGCTTTCCGCCCTTTTCTGCCGTCCCGTTGTTAAATGCTGGCACTCAGCCCAGACAAGCTACGGCGGCTGCGCGCCCCCGCAACCATTAAATAATACAACGATATCATAATGTTACGCCGCCCCACTGGGAGGCTTCGTCTATTGCCCCCACAAGAAATTGCCGCGTCCGTTGCCGCGTTCGCATGTTGCTTGACGATGACCGAAGATGCAGTCCGCCATAAACAAGAGCCAACAAACAGACGCTAGGGGGCCGCTCCCATCCGCGCTCCATGATTGTTAGCTTACCAGAAAGCGATTGCTGGTTCTTGGTTGCCCGACTACGGGTCCCTTCGGGCCAAAGGGCCTCGGTCCTTGGACCTCGGGCCGCCCCCGGGGGGGCTGAAACGGCCCCCGCCTTCTAGAGGGACGGCTACATATACTGCATCGGCAAACGTAGGGGCATGCAACTTCGTTCGTTAGAAAACCCACCAGCGCGACTCGTAACCGACCTGCTCTTGCGAGCGCCCTCCGCATGACACCAACTCAAGACCAGCAGTGCTACCCGCGCCATCGAGTGGCGCGCGCTTTTAGCGGATAATGCCCCGCACATGAGGTGGGAAAACGAACACTGCTTCCAATATCTCTATCGCCAACGAAGCATAGCAAAACCACGATGTGCTTTGGCGTCCGGTGGCATATAAGCCAGCATGTTCCAAATTGAACGAACGCCCGGCTGTCGTACCCGCGATCGCATCATCAAAGTCGCTTGTTGCGGGTCACGGCTCGTGTTTGAACAGATGTGCAGCGGCGGGATCAAAGTCCAAAGCCACAACCGCGCCCAAGTTGAAGACCCGGTCTTGTGAGAGTGCGGCGATTAAGGGCTTTCCATCATTTAGCGTCACCTCGACCACAGTTTCTGCGCCTAAGCGTTCAGTCAGGGCT
>Ga0315905_10000397_pt1 | contig 48101 bp, 86 predicted proteins | sample LakEriMetagenome_5_FD_203522 | JGI IMG/M metagenome (GOLD analysis project Ga0315905, IMG submission 203522) | Freshwater fungal communities from buoy surface, Lake Erie, Ohio, United States - Buoy 4 MA121 | ecosystem: Environmental > Aquatic > Freshwater > Lake | place: USA: Lake Erie, Ohio...
TTACTAGTACATCAATTAAAGATGGTTCTACAAAGATTGTATCGAAAAGTCCCATAAAAATATATTAATTGGTTTCTCTAAAAATTCTAGCCTTATCTCCATATCTTTCATCAGCATGAGCATCACATAAAGTCTTATGCCAATTAATAGTATACAGTCTGCCTTTATTCCCACATTTTTCGCAAATATGCTCTGACATATCTTCTGCCATTTCAATCATACCTTCTATATAAGGATCTAGCTGTGAAGTATAAATTCTAAGGGTGCCAAATTTTTCTTTTATTTGTGTAAAAACTGGCATATTTTTTATGTATTTTTTATATTCTTTTTGACTAGTGTTTATTTTATTTTTTAAATATTCTTTTTTAGCTTCATCTATTCCATCCTCTAAAAGAGATTTTTGGTAAAAAGATGTATCAAATGCACGAATTGTTGCATACATCCTATTACACAGAATATCTATCATTGGTAACCACCCATCTTCTATTTCTAATCCAAAAATAAATATTGGTTCCATGGGGTTATTAGAAAATAACAATGGATATTTTTCTTTTAAATCTTTCCCAGTCATTTAAAAATTATACTTCAACTTAGATAAGAGCCACTTCTTTTCGTCTATGATTTTATAAGTATGCATACTTCCATAAGCTGGAAGATGAATTATTCCTAAATCTTTTGTTTCAATAAATTCAACCCAAAAATATGGAGTTCTGTTTCTAACATATTCACTTCCAAATTTTTCTGCAATAAGTCCGTTTATAAAAATTTTAGATTCCATATTTGATTCTTGCAATCAACCATTTCTTCTCGTCTATAATCTCGTAAATGTATTTTGATGGACTACCATTAAAATCGAAAACAATAATTCCTAAATCTTTTGATTTAATAAATTCAGACCAACTATAAATTTCATCATTATGACAAAATTCTAATCCTAGCTTGGATATTATACGAACATTTATAAAAGTATTAGAATCCATATTTTATTTTAGCTAAAGTCCACTTCTTTTGGTCTGTGATTTTGTACTCATGTGTATTATTATTAAAAACAATTCCTAAATCTTTTGATTTAATAAAAGTTGACCAATTAATATAAAGATAAGGTTCTCTTTGGAGTTTAAATCTAAATTCATCTTTTAGATTCTCGTAGATTAAATCATTTTCTAATATATCAGAATCCATATTTGATTTTAGCGAGCAACCATTTTTTATTGTCAATAATTCTATAGTGGTGAGCACTACTAACAGTAGTGATGCCTAAATCAAGGTTTTCGATAAATGTTTTGTATTTATTTTCTATTCCATACACACCATTAAAAGATGAGTTATGGAATTTATTTCTGAAGTAAACCCAAATATTTACATTTTTAACGTAATCAGAATCCATACTTCAACTTAGATAGCATCCATTTCTTTTTGTCTATAATTTCATATTCATCCAGAGATGAACACAAATTAGAAGTAATACAAAGGATTCCTAAATCTTTTGATTTAATGAATTCTTTCCATGTTACATTTATTAATACATCATCATAATAATTTTTATCTCTTCTGAAATTTGTAAATTCTGATACAAAGGTATGATATATGTTATTAATTTTAAAAGCCATACTTTAACTTAGATAAGAGCCATTTCTTTTCGTCTACGACTTTATAAAAATCGCCGGTAAGGTCAATAGAAATAATTCCCATATTTTTTCTTTTAATAAAAAGAGCATAGTTACATTCTGAAGCAGTATATTCCGAATATAATATTTTATATATATTATGATTTAAAATTATTTCAGAATCCATACTTCAACTTAGTTAGCATCCATTTCTTTTCGTCTATGATTTTATAAACACAAACAACTCTATCACAAATGATTCCTAAATTTTTAGAATTTATGAAATTTGACCAACCATCTATATTTGTTTCCATATATTCATCATATAAAGTAAAAAAAATTTTAGATGCTTCTTCACTATCACTATTGATAATCTCAGAATCCATACTTTAACTTAGATAAGAGCCATTTCTTTTCGTCTATGATTTTATATTCATCGTCAACTAAATGGATTACTCCCAAATCTTTATTTTTAATAAATTTATCCCAATTCAAAGGTTGTGTTAGGTATTCGACCTTTACAACATTATATATATTTTCGTTTTCAATCACATTAGAATCCATACTTCAACTTAGTTAGCATCCATTTCTTTTCATCTACAATTTTATATTCATCATTGAAATGTGAAAGACAAATAACTCCTAAATCTTTTGATTCAATAAAATTATTCCAAATGTTATTCTTGAAAAGGTTATTCTTGTTTGAATAATATTCATTACGAAAATGAATATAAATGGTTGAATTAATAAAAGTATCAGAATCCATACTTCAACTTAGTTAGCAACCACTTTTTATGGTCAGTAATTCTATAGAAGTGAGTACTACTAACAGTAGTGATGCCTAAATCAAGGTTTTCGATAAATGTTTTGTATTTATTTTCTATTCCATACACACCATTAAAAGATGAGTTATGGAATTTATTTCTGAAGTAAACCCAAATATCTACATTTTTAACGTAATCAGAATCCATACTTCAACTTAGTTAGCATCCATTTCTTTTTGTCTATAATTTTATATTCATCATTGAGATATGAAAGACAAATAACTCCTAAATCTTTTGATTCAATAAAATTATTCCAAATGTGGTTATTCTTGTTTGAATAATATTCATTACGAAAATGGATATAAATGGTTGAATTAATAAAAATATCAGAATCCATACTTCAACTTGGTGAGCATCCATTTCTTTTCGTCGGATATAAAGTATCTGTGAATAGCGAATCCATCTTTGTTATGGATTGTAGCTGTGACTCCTATGTCTAGATCATTGATAAATCGGAACCAATCATAATTTAAATGATGTGCGGTATTAATGTATAGAGGAGAAAAAATCCTAACAATGTCTAAGTGATCTATATCTAATTTTCTATATTCACTCATGTAGTCTACGCATTTGATCATTAACCCAATTATTAATGTCTTCCACAGCCTTGCGATATTCATCAGTAGTAACCTTACCTGCCGCAAAAGATCTATCCAAACGATCCATCATCTTCTCTGCTTTGATTTCAATATCATTCTCAGTCATAAATCATTTTAAAGGGTTTCAATAATCTTCTTCTTCAAAGAAGAAGGCAAAGGGCGTTAAGCAAATTAATATTCCCAACAAAAGAATAGCACCAAAAATACCTACTAGGTAAGAAAGAATAAATTTAAACGTTTTCATAATCATATAGGTAAGATTCTATAGCAGGACCAGACCATATAGAATCTAATTTACAGGAGACTATATTTTTTTCTCTTAAAACTAATAGTGATAGATTTTTATCTTTTTTGAAACCTTCTGCTACATTCTTATAAGCAACAACATTGAATTTTTTTCTTAGACTATCTTCAAAAGAATTGTCAGAATCAAATCCATCATCTAACATTAATTCTTCTGACAATCCTTCAAGAGAGATTTCTAATTTATAAACATAGCCATGCTTATAAAGCCCTTCATCATTAATTTTATAGTCAGCTCTAAAGAGTGATTGTAAGAAAGAACCGGTATGAATATTCTCTCTAGGTACAAAATTATCTACACCGGAAGAATGATAAACAATTATAGAAGTTAGCTTCTTTATATCTTCGAAGCTTGTATTAGGTTCTAAACTAACCATCGATTCTATCAAAAATATGTTTGTTTTTTTCTAGAGATTCTTTTGTTAATTTACCTTTAATCATTCCTAATAATTCTTTTCCTTCTTCTTCTGTGAGATGAAGTTCTGAATATTCGCCATCAAATGATGAACCATAATTGCAACAGATTTGAATGACAAAAGGAGGAATATTATGTTCAAAAACCTTGCCTTTAAAATCTGAATAAAATAATGCATCTTCTTTATTAGCTGGTTTAAGAACAACTTTCATATTACTATTTATTATCAATTTAGATTCTGATTATCAATATCCAAAAACGGGAATTGTTTTTCTAATTTAAGAATAGTTTCTTCTGTTTCAAAAATATCTATTTCGAAATCCATTTTAGAACTAAACAATCTCATGAATTGCAAGTAATCAATTAGACCTGCATGTGCAAATGTTATTGCATCTTTTTGTTCTTTAGTCATTTGATAAGAAGGCTACTTTTTTAAAGAAATAAAAACTCTCTTCTAAATGTGTTTTAGAAATTCCGAAATCATCGTCTTCATTCACCGTATGGAATCGCCATTGATCACCCCAATCAGCTACACAGTATACCAATTTATTGGCATTAGTAGAATAATAAAAACATCCCGGTTCTGGTGTTGGTACATTACTCATTTTTTACTATTAATAATAGTTGCAGCATTAGTAGCTTCATTCTTTAGACTATCGCAATAAGCCTTCCATTCTTCAGATGAGATTTCATCTTTCATAAATTTTTCTAACATCTTTTTATATTCTTCGAAAATATTCATACTACTTAAATCGAGCCATTAGAGATCTAGCACCTGGCCTAGGAATAAAGAAACGCTTATTTTCATCATAATAATCAGCCGACATTACTTCCAAATAACTACCCGTCTTATGTGGAATAACCATACTACCTCTTACTTTACGAACACCTTCTGCACAACGCATACAGGTTGTATATCCAGCTTTAGCACGAGGTTCAGGAACAATATTAGAATGACATTGATTGCAAACCATAATATATTTTAATGGGTTTCAGATTAAATGGCGTCGCCGATAGGATTCGAACCTATGACCCACGGATTAGAAATCCGATGCTCTATCCAACTGAGCTACGGCGACTTTTAAATATTTTTAAGTATAGTTATGATTATATATCCAAACAAATAACCAGCAAGCAAAGCCCAAAATATTAAAGCTAATACTGTACTAGTGTATTTGAGTTTATCCATTCTCTAATAAATTTAGATCCTCTTTCAATCTTTTCAAGAAGCTTTCTTCGCCATCATCTCCTGAAAGGAACCAATCAATTCTTTGTGCATAACAAGCAGCAACTTTAAGAGCTTTTATAGCTTTCCTAAATTCTTCTTTAACTTCTTCTTTACTATCATTAACCAAAGATTTTTCCCAATGAGAATGTCCCGAATAGCGATCTTCTTCTCCTAAGTCACCAGAATCAACTGCGTGCATAATACGAGCAATGTGGTCTACAATTTCATCGATAACGTATTGTTTATAATCAAAAGCACCACCAGACATATTAATAAGATAATATATAGATTCCCAATCTAATAGCAAGGCAAATAAGAATAAAAGAAATAACGTTCTTTACTAGTTCAGAATCTGGTTTCATAGAGAGAAATTTGTTTCACAATAGGTACAAACTTTCTTTTCATCTTTTTCATAGAGAGCACCCATGTTACATTTAGAACAATGCTCAGTATGAACAACACCAGATTGGCCTTCAGCTTGTCGAAGAGAAGCTAGTTGGTATTCTGAAGAAGGGCAGAAAGGAGCAACTGGTGTTAATACTGGCTTATAGATCTTTGGAGACTCTGCTGGAATGACTTCTTCTTTAGCTGGCTTGAGAGCTTTATTATCAAGAGTATTAATCCCCGTAAAGATAATACTAGAGGTGATGATGACCGTTTGGATTACTGTTTTCATTATTTTATCAATTTACTTTTACTTTACTTGCTTACAATTACAAAGACAATTATCAAAGAAAATACATCCTTTGCAAGACCTTCCTTGATTCAAAAACATATGTGGTTGCATACAAGAGCCATTAGTAAATTCTTGTGTAAGCTCTTTGGAAGCAGCAATATCTTGAAACGACATAACATTTCTTTCGGACTGAATTAGCTTCACTGGAGAGAAAGAAACAGTAGTAATTTCTTCTTTCACTTCAGGCTTCTTAGATTTAGAGGCTTTAACCTTTTTAGGAGTTGCAGGAGCCTTTTCTGTCTTGCGACAAGAACGGCATTGGAAATTAGAAAGAAGATTTGTTACGCTACCGAACTTAGCAATCCGGTGACGAAGGTTATCATGAAACATAGAGACTTCTTCACCACAAGCCACACAAGGAATTTTCTTCTCAGGCAACTTCCCAGACTCTTCATAGGTTTTAACAAAGAGTGCAAACTTTTCCGCAGTCATGTATTTCGTTTCCATGTATTCATTTTACATGGTTTCGGATGTTACTAAGGTGTTAAAGTGTATGTATAATATCTGCCTTTATTTGTAGTTCCGCCAAAATCGTTATTTGGAGCGCCCACTATTAATTTGTCTCCTGTGTTGCTAATAGCAACACTAAATCCGAAATTATCATTTCTCGTCGTCGAAGCGGGAGAACCCAATACTCTGGGGATATTCAATATCCAATTAGAACCATCCCACTGATAAATTGATATACTACCTTGATCACTAGTAGGAAAAGCATCTGAATCATCCGAATGATCACCTATAAGGATTATATTTCCATCACCATTGAGAGACATGGAATTACCAAACGCATCATTAGTTGTAACAGATGGTACAATAGTTTGACCCATTTGAACCCAGTCTGAGTTTTTCCACTCATATATTTTAACATGACCTCTAGAACCATTTGCATTTAATTTATTAGGAGCACTTACCGCTAACCGATTTCCTTCATAATTCAAACATACCCCACCACCAAATCTCCCGCCTACTTCATCTCCTTTTAATATAGACCCCTTCTTAACCCAAGCATTACTTATCCATTCATAGGTACTTACACTACCCATTTTTGTAAGTTCAGCACTTGAATAAGGCGCACCTATAGCAATGATATTTCCTGCTTTATTGATAGCATTAGAAGTTCCTGAACGTTCGTCAAAAGCACCTTTTAATACATCTCCTTTTTGTGTCCAAAGAGAACCTATCAATTCATAAATTCTAGATGCCCCTGAATTTGTTTGGCCGTTTATAGTTGAAAGCGGTGATGATACTATAAAAATGTTACCGATTCCATTAATTGACATGGGTATGGGATAATTTCCGATAGTCAATGTTTGACCTATTTGAGTCCAGGTAGTCGGAGCAGAAAATTGTTTTACTAAAACCTGACCAGATGAATTGCTTCTACTATATAGAACTCTATTACCAGCTGAATTTATAGCTAAGTTATATCCTAAACCAGTTGCACCCGTATCAGATATAAAACCATAACTAATTGCGTTATTATGTGAAGCTACCCTTATTCTATTACTGCCTGGTTCAGATTCGGCTATAATATTACCATCATCACTAATACCAACAGATCTGCCTGCAGCTGATCCTGCGGACGGACCTGAATTAGCAGCTGTACTAACAATTTTACTATATAAAACTTGGATAGAATTTAATAAATTCTTAAAAAAACCATACTTGAACGAACCAATCATTCAAGTATTTATAACTTAAAGTCTTTCTAATTTAACCTTGACTACACCGTCAGAAAGCATTCCTATATTCTTTGCAGCAATATAGTTAAGATCAGCAATACGCCCCTTCTTATATGGACCTCTGTCTTCTACTACAGCAACAACAGAACGATTATTTTTTTGATTAACAATCAAGACTTTAGTACCAATAGGCAAAGACTTATGAGCCAAAGCTGGATAGGTATAATGTTGTAATACTTTTCCTTTGCTACTAATTTTATTCTCATGACCATACCAAGAAGCGTATCCTGTTTCTCCGGCCCAAGCAGAGAGAGATAATGATAGGGTTAATATTAGATATTTCATTGGATTTTATCTTCTTGCGTAGAGAGAAATTCTAAGAGCGAAACAATATTTTTTAAGCATAGTTTTAATTTCATTCTTTTCTTCTTCTGAAAGAACAGAGAAATCTACACTAGTAATAGAACGATGCAATAAGCTAATATTGTCGGATGTATTGCGAAGAGCTTCTAATAGATACATTTAGAAAATATAAAAGAACTTCTCTCAAAATCAATAAAATATTATTTAATTTCCGATAGTCTCATAATTTTTCCATTTTGAATAATGATGTTTGGTACATTCAATTGGCGAACTATCATGAACTTATCATCTCTATATAATCCTATTGAATAATTATTAGTAAAATTGGTATTCGAAGGAATTGATTTCAATTCGCCTCTATCAAATCTAGTTAGTTTATTTGATTTTGAATATCCCAATAGATATAAAAATCTTAAGTCTTGAGGTATGATCTTTCTTCCTTGAGTATAGAGCCCATCATTTAACAGATCGACTCTACCGCCGCTTAATTTAGCCATTAAGTATCCGGTTGTGATTAAATCAGGAACACATCCCATAGCGCTCAGTTCAGTCAAATACGGAGCAAAATCATTTGTACTAGATAAAAGTATTGAGCTGCCTACTGGAATTATGAAAGGCAATCCGGCTTTTGCTTTTTCTACATCTACCGTGACTAGATTATTCCCTACGGGTATAGCCCCGGTGTTAGAAAGTTCTTGAATTGTAGCAGGTACTCCATTTTTAAAAATGCCCCTAGCTGATACGCTATTATAAACGCCATTAGCCAATCTAGGTAATGGACCACTATAGTCATAAGCCAATCCTTTTCCGTCTACGGGATAGCGAATAGCACTTATGGGAGTATTAGAAATTACTCCAGCTGAAATGAATCCTAGTTTTGTGAAATCTGTAGTCAACCCCCAAGCACCTGATTTTTGTGAATAAAATAAATTAGTATCTTTTGTTCTTATCGGAAAAACATCGGCCGCCCTTCTTAATCCCGCTACGAAAAATCCATTTGAATAAGCTCCTTCAGCAGGTGATGCTATAACAGGTACGGATGAAACTCCTGAAGATACGGAAAAGGTATAGAGATAATTTTTTGTATCTGGATGTCTGTGAGGTATTTTAGTAACATAAATATTCCTTCCTGGCAGAGAAGAAATTAAATTAAATTCGGGATAAATTCTATCTCCATTTTTATAGAATTTATTATTTCCATAATAACCATCGGAGAGAAAAGTCTTGCCGTTTAGATTGTCATAAAATTTATCACTATCTAAAACAGATTGTGCACAGAGAGAAACAGATGAGACTAAATTCCCAGATACATAATTACCAATAGTATAAAACCCATTAGCTAATAATGCAGTGCCACTTAAATGAACATATCTCAAAGATGTCTCATAATTTTGATTAACACGAGAGGCTGAAGTTTTTACTTTTCTGGGTGTGGGGTAATTGTATCCATAATTAATTTGCCCTTCCGTAAAGGCATAGTTATCATAAATCCCATTGGCTAATGCTAAGGCTGATGAAGACGAATTAATGGTACTTAATCCGGCATATACTACGTAGTATTTTTCATCATCCAAAGCTTGACCAATATAGCTACTTAGGCTAGGTCCTGTTAATATATCACCATTTAAAAATTTTCCTATAGAATATAACCCGTTAGCTAAAAATATTGTACCGTTATTATCTATAACGTATTTTTCGCCAGATAGTGTAGGAAGGGGAATTGATTCTTCTTTAATCCCCTGTGAATATACATTCCCGTTAATGATTCCGTCTGCTAAAGAAGGTTCACCACTTAAAAATGTATAATACAATCCATTGTCTTTAGCGATTTGTGGGATTGATTGAGTATAGCTTGTTACTAACTCTCCATTCCTAACATAATCATATGTATTGCCACTATCATAGTAATATCCTGTAGAGTATACTCCCTTGGCTCTTTTAGCAAAACCGGCTGATACAGTAAAATAATTAACACTAGTGTCTGTTGGTGAATAACCGGTATATGCCAAATTTGGATAGTTCCATGAATCATAGGCAGTCACTGGTGTAGAAGAAGAATATGAGTAATCTTTAACACCGTCGACGAAAAAGTGATGACCTATATTATCAGAATATTCTATGGATAAAGGAACTAATAAACCATTTGCAGGAATAATATTGCCTCCTGAAAAATATATATAAAAAACACCATTGTCGCCAGCAGAAGCAAGAAGGGTTTGTGTATCATATCTATTTGTAGAGAGACCATTGTAAAATAGCCCATTAGTAAAAAATCCATCGGCTAATATATTTGTAGCTCCAGAAAGTGTTACAAATTTTCCGGATGATGATAATGTCGGCGTAGATAAAAAAGACATAATAATATTTATGTTTTTTTATCATACTGTAAGGGATTTTGTGTGTTATGGGTTTGATGTTAGGATGCTTTTAGAAATAAGCTCTCTAAAGTGTTTATAATGAATAAGCTCCTCCGATTGGACTCGAACCAATAACATTGGTATTACATTTTACCCGCTAGTTTATTTTCTAATGGAATGGACTTTGTCTTCAACCATTTCTGGTTGTCTCGTGTAAAGTCTCTACACTTGCCCGACCTTTCGGTCTGCTAGCTCGGCGTTGGCATTTCAGCTTTCACCGACTTAGCGAGATTTTTCAATAAGAATTACTTCTTAAAGCTGCCTTTTGACAGTACCACACTCTACCATTGAGTTACAGAGGAATCTTTTATATTCAAAATATATTTACTTATATAATCTAAAAATCAACTATTATAAAAAGTGGGACTGGAGGGACTCGAACCCCCAACCAAGCGATTATGAGTCGCACGCTCTAACCTTTGAGCTACAATCCCATTAATGGTAGGTGAGGTCGGATTCGAACCGACTATGCCCGAAGGCAACAGATTTACAGTCTGCCGCAGCACTCCAACTCTGCCGCTCACCTATTAATCAATTTCTGATTACATTAATATATTAATGTCTTCTCTTACATTATCACCGGTTTCTTTTGAATTTTTTTAATAAATATCCACATGACCTTTAAAGAGTTTTTCCAAGAAGCTATTGCTCTTTCAACAGCTAAGAAGAAGTATACATCTAAACAAAGCCCGCACTATCAAAATCCATCCGAAAAAGTAAAAGCCTTATTCGGGGATAAACATCGTCTTGTTTTTCCTATTGAAATTACTGATCTAGATGAAGCTAAGAACCATCAACTGTTTGAAAAAATAAGAGACTTCTTAGAATCTAAAAACTATTCCCTCGAATCTTTTTCTGACTACGTAAAGGGTGTTACTTACCAAAATAAGAATGGAAAACCTGATACTAAGAACCCAATGAAAATTGGTCGTGTTCTCGAAAAAGAAGAACCAATGGGAGAAATTGAAATCAATCAAAGAACGGTAGATCCTAGTACTGGTGAAGTAAAAAGAGAAAAGAAAATAGTTCCTGGCAAACCTTTAGCACACGAATTTAAAATGGATCCTACCCGTTTACAAGGAAAGAACTTTGTTGTTATTTCTAGGCATCCTTATGACATTGCTGGAATGTCTACTGATCGTAACTGGACTAGCTGTATGGATCTAGGGCCTAAGATTGAATATAAAGACCGAAAAGAAGAAAACGGACTTCATTCTGACTACGTAAAAGAAGACATCGCCTCTGGTTCTTTAATTGCTTATCTTGTCTCTGATAAGGATCGTACACCCGGAGGAGACTTAGCTATTCGTCGCCCTATTGGAAGAATATTAATGAAGCCTTTCGTCTCTGAAGACGGAACTAAAATAGCCTATTCTGTTGGTAAAATCTATGGCGCCGGTGGTGAAGCTTTCAAATCGTTTATCTCTAAATGGGTAGAAGATTTTAATGGAAAATTAGAAGGCGAATATAAACTTCATCCCAATCTCTATAATGACTATGATGTTCTCCCCGGGAAAGAAAACTATGCCGAAATAGTCATGACCAAAATTAATGAACTATTCTTTCCTGATGAATTAGAAATTATTAGTTTTTCTCGTAATATTGACTTCTATAAAGCAGCAACAGAACCAGTAAAAGTAAATGGCGTCTTTTATACCTATGACGATAAAGCAATTAATTATCTTAGCAAATTTAAGGTACCACTATTCAAGCAAATGAAAGAGTATGGAAAGTATATTAACTCTCCTCAATACCTATCTAAGATGCCTGGTTTGAATAGTGTTAGAGAAGAACTAAAGACTATCACCGGTGAAACACCTATTGTTGATTTCATTCCCCCGGATTCATTTGCCTTCCGTTTCTCATTCCCTCTAGACTTCCGAGGCAAACAATTGACAAGAGATGTCGTAGAAAATGAAGCAGAAAAACTTGGTGATTTGAAAGAATTAGTCATTTAACTGGTTGATAAATTATTATTTAATTATAAATAATAACCTTTTTTTGACATAAATAATAATATGTCAATTATCGGAAATGTAAACTTTAATGATGATTCGCAAAATTTTGGTTTGATAGATGGTACTGCTGTATTCAATGATAATTCACAAAATGAAGGCGTCGTAGAGGGAGACGCTACTTTTACAGAGAGTTCTGAAAACAATGGTACAGTAACTGGAGATTCTTCTTTTGAAGATAGTTCTAAAAACCAAGGTAGTGTTGAGGGAGACGCTGACTTTTATGATGTCGCAGCAAATGACGGTATAGTGGCAGGAAAAGGTACTTTTAATAATAATTCTGTAAATAGCGGATCAGTCAATAATATTGAATTGAAAGACAATGCTTCTGTGACCCAATCTAGTATATTTAACGGTTACAATGGTACACAAATATATTATCCATATCAAAAAAGTGATGGGCTTTTTTATGTTTTAAACAAAAATGGCATGGAAGAATCGGCAGGATATACTTTAATAGGGGTTTACGATCAAGGCGTTCCGAAATTAACACCAAAACAAATTACCCCCATTAAATTTTTTGGAGATGATTATGGAGAAACATGGGACAGACATAGTAATCCCAGTGAAAAAGAAAAAGCTATTAATTTTTACGAAAAAGTATATAATTTTCTTTCCGGCGAAATGCCCCCTGCCCCCCTTGATGGACCTACACTTGATGTATATGAAGGTTCTAGGGAAGAATGGGCATTATTGCTAACACGCATGGCTTATTTTGAAAGTAGTTATAATACAACAACTGTATCTCCTAATGGTGTATCTTTTGGTGTTTTTCAAATGGGGATTAAACAAAATTCACTTTACAAGTTTTTTAAGGTCGAAGTTGGAAACAAAACAACATATCCTAATTTTACAATGGCGCAAATGCATGATGATGATTTTCAATTAAGACTTGCTTGGAAGGCTCTAAATCAGAATTTAACAGCGGACAGTTATAACAACGACGAGGTTGCAACACCAGGCCCGCCAACATTTTTAAAACCAGGGAAAGAGAAGTTAGCTCACGCGTGGGGTGCCCCAACAACACGAAAAATCATAAAAGAATTAACATTGTCTCCCAAATTTTATTCATACGAAAATGGTAACAAAAACTCTCCAGTTAACGCCCACGGATGCTATACCAATGGATTTTATAGACATGGTTTGAGAAATTATAGTTCGATTTTTGTACCGACTCCTGCCAAAGATACAGATGATGCTGTAATTCAACATGCCATAAATGAAGATAATAAACTTTAAATATAAATGGAAAAAATATTCTATATACAATTAAGTGGTGCACCTATATTAGCGCAAGGCGCTTTTTATAATGGGCTATATGATAGTGGAAAAATAGTGAACAATAGCAATACTAAAGAAAGACTTAGTGCTAGACAACTTGCATTGTATAAGCCATATAATAAAATAAAAGACAGCAAATATTATTACTATATTTTAGGTACTAACCAACCCCCTTTAAAGGCTAAAGGCCCCTTCACATCAGGATTTTTTATAGATGGCGAAAAATCTGATATAGGAAACTATAATTCAGGTACAAAATATGTATTCAAACCAATAGATTCTGAAGAAGAAGGCTATTTTAGATATTTTGAAGAATTTTTAGTTGATGAAATAGGGCAACAATATAATATTGAGACCCCAGGCGGTACATATACACACACTGTTTCATCACCCGATGTTTTGAGATTACTTACGCCCGACAAAATAGCCAATTATCTATTGCATGAATTTGACGTATATAGTGTAAAATGGCCTATTTATGGAACGGTATTAAATGCATTAACACTAAATGATGGTGTATCTTCATTTAGATCTGATGCAGAAGGTTCATATTACACAACATTTGAACCTAATGTAAATAATCAACGCCAACCTATTTTAGTAACAGTTACAGATTATAATGGCATGGGAATTTCTACAATAGAAGGAGAGGGTATAAAAATAGGTGAATTTGAATCCAATGAAGGCGGCGGTACTTTTTCATATTCTTCTGTTGATACTATAGTGTACAGTGACATGTATTTTAACTATTACCCATATTATCGTGAATCATTTACGTTCGGTCCTCCTGACAATAATGCTACAATTAAAAGAGTATCAATTAATGGTATGGGACCCACGGGACCAGTAGATTATATTTGGGATAAAGTTACTATACAATGGAATGTTTTTCAAAATAATAATAGCGGTGGTGGATCTGGAGTAGGTGGTAGTGGTAATCCATTTATATTAACTATAGGATCGATGAATTTCGATCTGAGTAATGGCACTGGTGCATATAGATCACATGGTGATTATATTACATCTGACGATGACTTTGAATATCAAATGTATATATATAACGATTATATGACATCAAGTAATAATGTATATACTGTAAGGAGATTACCTTTTGCTATTATAAATAACAATTTAAATCAATTCTGGGATCCAGTTTCTTCTACTTGGACTTCTTAGTTTTAAAAATCTAGTCTTTGTCTCCATTCTTTGGCGTCGTCCAAAACATCTGGATTGATTTTCTTGTAATCGCCCAGGTGTCCAAAAAATAAATGACATACCACACCACCTGAATCACTCTCGCAAAGAGTAATTAAATTATTTTCATCCAATTCTAATTCCGGATATTGGTGAAAAGGTTTAATATGATGAACCTCTAATTTTTTCTTTCCGCCACAAACAGCACACTCTCCATGAGTCTTTAAAAAGTTCTTTCTAACAGTTTGCCATTTTGGTGAACGTTTAGCTTTTAATGGAGCCTTGCCAACGACAAAATCTACCGCTCTCTTTATCATAAATTAGAACGGTAGAATTCAGCAAAGGATTCCATGTGTGAATGATACTTAGTCAATCTCTTCTTAAGCATCTTCTGCCAACCCACATTACCCGTCTTCTTGGCTCTCTGCATATGCTTCCTCGCCAGACCGGATTTCTTAGACCAAAATTGTTTCTTTTCGGTCTTAGAATCTTTTTTAGGTGGCGAGGAACGCTTGGTGTTCATGGATATATTTACCCAAGAACTCTAACACCATTATCAATAAACTCTTTTACCTCTTTGTCCAAATAAGGGCCATCATAAAGAATGTCAGCAATGTCTTTATAAATGCGGAAACAAGCTTCTTCAAAGAAGTGCATAGCTTCTTTATAACCAAGACAATCTACCCAACATTGGAATTGCGGAAATTGTGGACTAAAGTGTGCTATTGCTCCATTATGAAAATTACCAATCCATACCAATGTTTGAATAGCACCTTTCACTCCCTTCTTCCTTAACATAAATTCAAAGAATACAGCTCGTTCATTAGAATCTTTTCGAACATAACGATTCAGCTTAGTCTCATATCCACCATCTAGAAAAATAATAGATCTACCCTTAGACATTACATGCTTCTTAAGACGAGGAATATTTTCATCGGTCATATAAGCCTTACGAAGGGTTGGCCACATGACCTTATTCTTTCTAATAGCAAAGAAAGGAGACTCAGGCAATCCTTGACGATTCATAGCTGCTTTCTTATTCTTACGGAAATCAATATTCATAAACAGATTCTTCGGTTAATGTTATTTCACAATGGAGATGTGTATTCTTACTTTTTACTTTTTCTAATACAAGATTTGCTTCTTCTATTTCATCATAAACACCTATAACTGTAGAGCAATGGGTGTTATGATTCTTATGCCAAATGATATAGACTTTATTGTCCTTTGGACTTTGCAAGATGTGCTTGGAAAGCATTGAATAATTCTTCTACAAGTCCTGGTACCTTTACTCCTTTAGATTGGAGAATAGATCCCATGGTTTCTTTTAATTTTTGATCTGCAGCAGCATCTCCTTCATGTTCATTAAGCTGCTTAAAGATATTTCCAATATATTTTTCAAATTGATTGCTCATTGCACAATAGCTTTATCAAGAAGTTCAAAGGCTGTATTCAAATTCTTTTTAATATTATTCTTGGTTTCTTCATAGGATTTAACATCCAAAGAAGAAAAATTCTTCGAAAGAGAATCTAATCTAATAACCAATTTACCAATTACTTTTTTTGATTCCTGTGAAAGGAATTCTTTTTCGTGTAATGTCATATTAACTTTTTTGTGTATCGTCTAAGAGGAGATGAATAGCAGTAGAAATAACTACACAGAGAGGTACTAATTGCATAAAGAATAATGCTGTTTCTGTTTTATACGAATAACCATATCGATCTACTAAGAAACCCGTAATTGCACCAAATATAATTTGTAAGAATAATTTCATGAATTAATTGTAAGTGTATTATTCGCCTTTACACGGGCTTTAACCTTCTTTTTAATTTCAAATTTAAAGTCTTCACAAACACTTCCGGGGTAGAGATCCGCTAGCTTTTCTCCAGCTTGAGTAAAGAGACCTTCTTCAAAATCTTCAAATGTTTGATTGGGTTCAAATGCAAAATTCTCGATGTCAATATCTACCTTAGCAGGCAATGATGAATCATTTGAATTCCAAACAATATTGTTAAATCGAATTACGGTATCTTGAATAGCCAGGCCAGTATCAATCTTAGTTTGGATGTCTTGTGTTGTCATAATTAAATTATAAAGGGTTTCGTATTCAATTTTAAACAAAAAAAGACCTCCGTATTTCTACGGAGGTGTTAGATTTTTTAACTATTTAATTCTTACCGAGCACGCTTAACTGTGGTAAAACGACCCTTTGCATCACGGTAATTATGGAAGCGCTGACGAAGAACAACTTCGGTCGTACGATCAATAAATCCGATAAAGGCAAACTTTGACGTATTCAGATACTGCTCAAGAACAGCTTCCTTGGTAGCACGAGGTGCGGCAGGAGATACTGCAACTTGATTACGAGCGATGGTTTCGAGCGACTTGATGGTTGTGTTATTGTATGTCATATATATTTTTTATTATAGGTTATGGTTTTTGTTTTTCTACTCTTTTATTTTATGGGGTTTCTTAATTGCCTTTGATTGATTCAAGAAGAAAAATCTTTTCAATCTGAGAACCCAGGTTAGTTTCATCAGCTACATATAGTTTGGATTTTGGAACGTATTCTGATGATGAGTAATTTAATACTTCTAGAACAAATCCGCCCACAGCTTTATGAATACGAAAATTCATAGAAGCTTGATGATTCAATGTTTCAGTCCCAATATTGTTCAATGCAGTAACAAGCGGACCAGTAACAGAAGCATAGCTGTTATTTGAACCTGAAGTATTAATTAAACTCATGTAATCATTATACATGAGTATCGAAGGTTATTCTAGCCCCAATATTTTTTTTATATTGTCGCTATCTGCTTCTGAAATTTCGTCCGGGATAAAATGCAGTGCGTCTGGTGATTTATCCATTATCTTCTTTCTGGTCTCGGTACCAGATATTCTACCAAATTGTGGAGGTATAGATACGATGCTTACGTAGCTATATTTTTCTTTATTTTTTTGGAAATAGGAAAAACGATCTTGATCTTCTTCACCGGCACCAACAAATATTTCGTGCTGAGGATTTAAATCACAAAATTCATATACAGACTTTACTGGTGTAACTGGTGATACTATTACGTCTACAGGAATAGTAATATAGTTTTTATAGATATTCCAAATAGATAAAGATTGATCTGATGTGATTTCATCTCTAGGTGATTTTCCTATATATACTATTGCTTGTTCTGCGTTTGCTTGATTGATCAAATACTCCAATGCTTTAAAGTGTCCTTTGTGTGGTGGTTTAAATCCACCGGGTAAAAGAACAACCCTCTTGGGAGTTGCTTCTTCCAAGAGGGTTTTATATAAACTAGCAAACTGCTTCATGTAATATATTTAGTGATTTCTTTCTCCTTCACAACTACATGCCATCGCCAACTTCCCATAATTTTTTTTGGTTGATCTAAAGAAATAGTAGCATATTTTTCACCTGTATATGGAGATTTCTGGCTACCAACAATTGTTCCTTTTACTTTAATACCAATATAATTAGCTATTACTTTCGATGATGTTTTCTGTTCCAAACCAAGCTTCTTCCCGGTATCCATGGGTTTTAGGTATATTAAATTTGTAAAGAAGTTCACCATTGATTTCTTTATGTTCACCAGAATATTTTGCATAACCTGTGTAAGAACATTGAACATCTAGATCATCATAGTTTATTAGATAGATATTTCCTTCAATCATTTCTTGATAAAAAGTTGAATACCAACACCCTTAGCTTTTGGATATACACGAATCTTATTGGTATTAGAAAATACTACTTTATCGATTACACCAACATCAGAGAACGCTTTAGGAATGATCATTTTCATATGATCATTATACTGGGTTTCTAATCAATGTATATCATGGCAGAAGTACCAATGATGGTAGCTCCTTTAGCTTTATCAACAATAGGATCAATTCTTACATCAGGATCTTCCATAATCTTCATAGCTAATTGCAATGTTCTTGGTGAATCAAAAATTTTAACATTTTTAGATTCCAATCCTAACATCAATAACTTATCAAATTCTTTATCATTGGCATAAGATACTAAATGCATTGCACCTATTAGCTTTTCAATTTCTTCATACGGAATATCAATAATACTTTGTGGTGAATTGCCTGAAAATAAATAAGTCCTCAAGTTATTTCTAATATCGAAATTACCACTTTTGCCTTTTAAATTTTCTTCTTCATAACTATTAGAAGCTAAGAGAACATCTAATACCAAATCTTCTGAAAGATCTGAACCTTTAATACCCAAAGCCTTAAAAGCTGTATACGTATTATCAACTAAGTTTGATGTAAATCCTTGATTCTTCGCATCTTGTATATTCTTTGTGAGAGCCAATGTTTTTTCATGAATCACGTTGCTCAAATATTCAGATAATGTGATTAGATTGCGTGTCTTGCTAGTAGCTACTTTACCGGTTGAAGAAGATACTAATGTATTGATGCCATTTGGATATGTACCAGAAGGTAACGTTCTTACAAAATTTGCAATACCTTTTATTTCACCTTGAGTTCTAATGTGTATTGTTTTAATTTTAGATTCGAAATAATTGCAAAAGTCTTTTACATCTTCACCACTTTTATATGAATCTAACTTGGCTTTTAAATCAATTAATGTAGCGACCAATTTATCTAGTTTGGGTGATTGTGCATCGACAGCAGAACCTAATATTTTTTTTAACTTCTCAGCCCCATGAATAACAGATCGATCTCCTCCGAATCTTGCGCCTGTAGATTTCAATTCAAAAGCTAATTTCTTACCACCATCTTCCGATTCACCGGTTACTAATGAAGTCTCTAAATCACCTGATTTAGCACCTCCGCCGGCGCCTGCTAATTTAGCATTAGAGAATAGAGCAAAGAATATTTCACCAGGTCCGATATTAGTTGATGCTAAGTTGGGCGTTTCTCTAATGAGAATTCCCATAACTTTAGAAAGTGCTTTAAATGCTTCTTCATCACCAGAAAATACATCTAATAGCCCAGCCTTTGCCATGTCTACAGCATTGTAAGAATCAGATTCGTCTATTTTAAATACACCATCTGGCAACAATTTTTTCAATACACTAACACCATTTTCTACTCCTTCATTAACGAATAGACGTCTCAAGAACGCTGCTAAATCACCTACTTTATCTTTTCTGTTTTTACCTGTTCTTGTGTTAGATACACCTATTTTTTTAGATACTATATCTGAAAAAAGATCCTTAGAATCTTCAGCTTCGAATTTTGTATCAATTTCTATTCGTTTAGCATACTTATCATCTGCTGTACCTAGGGGCTTTAAGAGTGCTAAATTCCTACTAATTTCATCTCTATCTGGAATACGCGAATCTTTGCCTGTATGAAATGCATAAAGAGCTACTTTTCCTTCCTCAATGATTTGTTTATAAAGCCCAAATATATTATCATTATCTTCACTCATAGTTTTATTTATCTATACATCAAAAATGGTAAATATGTATATGGCAGGACTTTTTGAATACTTATATGACGAGATGCTTAAACGCATCAAAACAGATACTTATTCAGTTGCTCTTAAGAAAGATGATGAGATGGAATTTCTCAGAGACGAAAAAGATAATATATACAAAACAGATTTAAGAGCACATGCTGAACTAGTAGCAAATGCTCTTAAAAATAAATCGTGGAATGAAGGTATCGATATAGAGGTAGTTAAGAATGAATACCAAACGTCAAATTAATTTCATTAACTACCTCTTCAAGTCCATCAAAAAGATCTTCGGGTAGATTAAAGTCTTCAATGATGGTGTGATGAACATAGTTGCCCGTTTTCTTCAAGAAGCCTTCGGCAAGACCATATTCAGTTTGCTTAGCTGCTACACGACGCATATATTCAAATGCATTATTTTCCATGTATTAATTATAATGGGTTTCAATATCCCCATTTCAACTTACCAATTAAAAATTTATTTTTATCAATGATCTCAAACACATAATGATCGTCTACTCCTGCGTCAGCACTCAAATATTTTAATCCATTGTCACTATCAAATTGTTCATAATGTTCAACATAATATTCCAATGTTTCATCAATAAAGTATTGATGCATAGCCTCATCATATTTCATAGCATCAATTTTAGCTTTAAAATTCATATTGCAATTTAGCTAGTAAAAATTTTTGTTTATCTAAGATTTTAAATTTATATGCTACTGGTGAGTGTTGACCTATGAATTTTAACCCCCAAGATTTTTCTATGGTATATAATGCACAATCATCTGGATGAACACCTTCATTTTCTTTATAGATTGCTGTTTTCCATTTGATAACAGAAATAATGACTTCATCAGGCATTACAGATTCTGCATCTAGTTCTTTCATATTTTATATTTAATGTAGCTCTATTACCACATAGCTCACAAATATGCTTAGAAACTAACATTGCCATATTAATAGCGCCTCTTAGTTCAGGTGTTTCTTGAGAAGTATGGATTATTAAACAACCTTGTCTTTCCGTAACACTAATAATATGGGGTGCTTCTTCTATGGTTTTTTCTAGAAATTCTTTTCGCTCAAGAAGGAGATCAGGATTAGGATTATGATATTTCTCCAATACTAATAGATCATATTCAGCGAATAATATGTCAGAAGCTGCTATATCTAGAATATAATCTACTAAAAATTTCCAACCGTCTCCACAATCTATATTGCATTTTAGTAGATTATATTTGTCAAAAGCCATACTTCAATCTTTTTATTAAGAAACGTTGTTTATCGAATATGTAAAACTTTAAACAATTATTACCCTTTTTGTCTTTATAAATTTTAAAATTTACTGAAGAAATATTTTCTAGTTTTAGAGTATTAAAAATATTTGTAAGATCACTAGTAAAAATATTTTGAAATTTATATAAAGGTATTAATTCGAAATATGTTTCGTTTAGTTCTTCATTAGCCATTTATTTGAAATAGTTTTGAAGCAAGTCTCTGGGGTTTCAAAGCCTCTCCATACTAATCCTTCTCTTTCAGATTCTTTTGGTCCTACTACTGAAGTACCTTCTGCTTTAGCAAGAAGAGAATCAATAGAAGTAACTGAATCTAAAGTAAGAATATCTACCAGAGGTACCCTGTTAAGATTATAAGTATTGCAAAATGATTCCATTTCTTGATAGGAATAATATCTATTATTATCAATATCATAAACAGAAAAAACATAAAGTTCTTGCTTTGACAAACCATATTGATTCTCTTGAATACCCGGCCCAATAATTTCACCCTGAATAGCTAGATTACTAGGTACAGATTTCAAAACATTTTCTAGATCATACTTTCGAAAGATCTGCCAATATGTATTTTCAGCTGTTTCATACAATGAAAAATTTCTAGAACATACATGAATATCTTCATGAAGCTTCATGCAAGAGAAAGAAGTACCATCTAACTTTTCAGTTACGTAAAACTTTAGATTTGTATTCTTCCAAAAATCTAATTCAGTAGATAGATTCTGAATACGTTCAGCATCAGTCTTTGGAACTACTGAAGGAAAATGGCATCGAATATTTCCAGCTAGAGATGCTGGTAATGGTTTTTCATATTTCTTAATACCCAGAAGATCTGATACATCTTGACCCAATTCTAAAAGTGTATTAGCTAAAGGTGTATCCCTAATTGGAATTACCATACCTTGAGAGATCTGCCCACGAAGACGAATAGATTTTAATACTTCACCTTTAACACCTTCAAATTCTTTCGGTTGTTTACCTTCCTTAGTAAGAAAAGGAGCTAGACTAGTAGGTACAAAACTATCAATTTCAAGATAAATTACGAGATCATTTTCTTGATGGAGTCCAGATTTAGCTACAACCTTCCATCCACCAATAGTTAAAATATCCAGAGTATCAGCATTAGGATGTTTAATAATATTATCTACTTTAACAATACGTGCTAACTTTCTCATAAAAAAATTATAAAAGGTTTCGTAAATGAATCAACATAATAATTATGGTTGATATATCCAGAAACCATATATATTAATTTTTCGTATGACAACAAATAAAACAATCCTAAACGTACTAGTTGGTTCCATTGCTGCATCTGTTTATGCTGGTGCAACAGTAGAAACACCTAGTGATAAGATTAGTGTCGTAACGGAGGCAGGAATCAATTATGATTCAGCATTTGTATTCCGTGGTTTGAAGCTGGATGGTAATCCAGTATTTCGACCATATGCAAATTCAGCTGCACTCCTAGGAAAGGGCATTGGTGGTTTCGATGCGGTATATGCAGTAGCATCTACTACTCAAACCTTGAATACAAGTCAGCCTAATGCAACATGGAGTCGTTCTGATGTTGGCTTAGGATTTGCCTTGCAAAAGGGAGACCTTACAATTGCACCAACCTATCAAATTGTAAATAGTCCTAATGGTGCGTTCAAGTCAGCACAAGGAATTAATGTAGAAGTATCTTATGATGATTCAAAGTTGCTTGGTGCATTAGCTCTTAAGCCCCATGCTTCTGTTTATTTTGGATTGGATGGTAACCTCGGCGGAGGAACCCAATCTGGAACTTATTATGAAGTAGGTGTTGCTCCAAGTACTACCCTCGCAGGAATCAAGGTTTCTGCGCCGGTAACAGCTGGGTTTGGATCTGGTAATTATTATGCTGGTGACACCAAGCTTGGTTATGTATCTTATGGGTTACAAGCTTCTAAGAAGGTAACAGACAGAGTATCTGTTAATGCGGGTATTAATTATTTCAATACTAGTGGTAATGTAAATCAGAATAGTAACTTCTGGCAATCAACTGTTGGTATTTCTTGGGGATTCTAAGAAAGACTGCATGACACGAAGCCTCTACGAAAGTAGGGGCTTTTTTTTTATTATTCTTCGTGGTGCATATTGTCTATATGTTCCATGCCAACTTCAAATAATGTTACGAGTGTACTCCTTACATTTCTTTCAAATTGATGTTGATCGGCATCAGGAATTGTTTCTAAGTACCTCGAATATACGTTATACATCAAGGCTGCGACCCAAATAGAATCACCTGAATGGTCAGCTATAATTTTAACAGCTGGACACCACTCACCGTCTTTTCCTTTGATTCTATAAACGTCTAGTATTTTCTCTAAAGAATCTGGATCATACATGGACTTATTTAGACTTCAGTAGAGTCATAAGTCCAATCTTCTTCGGGCATTTCATATTTAATAAATCTAGGTCTGCCTTTAACCTTACAAATCTCACAAGGATCTATCTCATCCTCTTTATGTTTATTCTCTTCGTTTTCCATCGATATACGACATCAAGGACATTCTTAAAATCACGTCTCCAAGAGAGATTAAAGAGATTTGACCCCAATCCATGTTTAAACTGCCTTCGAATTTAAGAATCCCTAGTAAAATAAAAGTAATCATATTAATATTTTTTCCAATGTTGTGTCATTTCTAATGCAGTCTTTTTTCCTACTAAATCTATCAGGGTGTAAATTACTTCTTTCCTACATGTTGAATCTAAAATTTCAGGGGCCTTAATATCTTTTAGAGCTTCGTCAAAACCATTAGCTGCTTCTAAGATATCAAAATAAGAATCTTCTTTTGTAAAAGTACAAAGTTTTTCTGTCCAATAAAGAAGATCATTCTCTATAGACGATGTATCTGAAGGGCGTTGAGGAGTATCAGTCATTGAGAATTTCCCGTTTAATTGATTTTGTATATTTTACTAAACGAACTTTCATATTCTCATTATCCATGGTAGCCTTAATATATTTTGCCATTTCTAATGTATGATACTCTATACCATTATTATTCCATAAATTCTCATTTAAAGCGGGAATCATCCATTCTATTCCATATGAAATTTGTTCTGATTTAAAATTATCAGCATTTTGCTGTTCGAACATTTGTTTAATTTTTTCGTATTCTGCAAAAGGAATTTCCATAAAACCTAATTATATACTGTATTTAAGTTTAGCAACTAGCCATTTTTTTTCATTCACAATGTAAAATTCATCGTAATAATCTTGTGTGTGTTCGTGAAAGTAAGATGTTTTATAAAAGATACCCAATTCCTCAGAAAAAATATCCAGGGTTTCTTCAGACCACGGTGGTGGGTAATCCTTAAAGAGTGATTCTTTCTCATCATTACCCAATATTACTGTCACATAATATATTTAATTAAGAATTTCCGATAAACTTTCTAGTTTTTGTAGAGATTGTTCAATATAGTCTTGAAATTCCTCTGGTGAAATTTCTAATTGTGATGTTATTTTTTGAATAACATCTGAATCTAATTTAGCAACATTTAATGTATTGTAAATAAATCCAACAGTTTCTTGAAAATTTAGTGTCTTATTCATATTAAAATGGGCATTCTACTTCGGCTACTACTGCTTCGGTCAAACAAAACCGAGCATCATCACCCCTACCTTCTTTAACTACCCGATCCATCTTACGAAGATCCCTCAACAACATTCCAGTACGATGAAGGTCCATATTCAAAATATTAGCAATAGAAGCAATATCTGATGAATTATTATTGTCGCGAAGATGAGATTCAATCTGATCGTAGTAACCTTGGATTTTTGATTTCTTCTTAGCTGAAGGTGCATCAGCTTCCGACGGTGCCTGCTTCAATTCCAAAACATAACCCGATGCATTCATTTCCAAATAAATCTCACCTGATCCACCAAAACGATTCTTATCAAACCAAACCTTACGAAGATCCGTATCTTCTACCTTTTCAATATAGAGAGTAGCATCAACATCATGTTGAACCATAGAGGTACCCTTAGACATACCATTCTTGGTATTGTGGGTAATAAGAATCACACAGCATTGATTGGCTTTTGCGGCTTCGAGAATTTGCTTCAATGCTTCGGATTCAGTCTTAAGAGAAGAATTTGTACCTTCAACTTTAAGCTTAGAGAAAGAATCAACAATAAGTACATCTAGATCTTTCGTAGCTTCGGCGATCTCATGTGCATAGAAAGCATTCGCAATCGGTACATTAAAGGTATTAATCCGTTTACAAGTAAATGCCAATTGTTCTACACTCTCTTCATTGGAGATATAACCTACGGAATAATTACGCGAAAGGCTTTCGAGGAGCGAAAGACAGAATTGTGTCTTTCCTGTACCGTGTTTTCCGGAAAAGGTAACCGTACTACCAGGCAAAAGACCATCACCCAAGAGAGTATCAAATACATCAGAACCAGTCTTGATGCGGTTGAAATATGCTTCAGGAATTACTACGTTGGCTGCGACTTGGAATTTCATATATTGTTTCTTTCTTCTTTTTTATTATATCGGGTTTCTGATTCGATTAGGTCTGAATATTTCAATTTAAAAAGCAAATACTTCTTTTCATCTTCTACAAAAAATGCTGAATATTTTCCAATTACTTTATAGATCCAACATCGTGGTATGCATTTTAATCCACAAGATGATATGTTTTTTCTATCACTAATTACTAATTTATTGAGATTAAAAGTCCTTATTACTACTATCAACTTTTCCATTATCTCTGGTTTCCTTTTGCAAACAGACTGTTTGAAAAGGGGATAATCTTTCAAATTCATCTAGTTATTATATGGGTTATTATATCCATATCAACATTACACCATTTGATAAATAAAGGTATGTTTAGAGAGATAATTACTAGTAGCATTACATTAGCTAACTCAGGTACTGTTATAGGTGGAAATATTGCACCTGCTGTATCTGGTTTAACCGTAAATGGCGATGTTAGTGCTACTGGTAAAATATATGGCATATTCGGAAATACCACCATACAAACTCTATTGAGTTCAATTTCATTGTCAGGTATTAAGGGAGAATTAAAACTAGATCAATTAAGTGCGGGTGGTGCATCTCTGAGTGATATATTAAAATATCAAGAACTAGTGCCTGGGGTTAGTGCATGGGCGCCTAGTAGAGTATTAATAGGTGAATTATCAGCATCTGGTACTTTAACTAACGGATCATTGGTAACATATAGTGAAGCTGACAAAAAATTCGTAGCAAAAAATTTAGAAAAAGAACCCGTTTTAGAATCTAGTTATATTAAACAAATGGGGAAATGTGCAGGTAGCAGAAAAACAGATGGTACAAGTCCCGGATATGCAGCTATAACTACTGAAGATAGGGTGATTGCCTGGGGCAATTTACATGCAAGCATATTCGGTGTAGCAGGCAATGAAAGAGCTTCAGAAAATGTGAGATTACCTTTTTGGACATATTATGATGGATATACTAGCGGTGCAGATTATAAGCCATATGGGGGTGACTTTTTAGACCAAGCCGCGAATGATGATATAAAATATATTATAAATGATTTATATTGGTCTAGAAATGGTGCAATGGCATTAGTTAGCAGTGCAGATACTGAAGGCGGAGATGTGTGGGTAGCTGGAACTAATTCAATAGGAGCCGTACCTACAATAGCCAATCTTAATCCAAAAGCCTTAGTAAAAACAAAATTTAATAATTTCTTAGTAGCTAACGAAGCAGCTGCTGCCTCCGAAATACAAACTGGGGGACTACATCTCTTTAATCCTGGAAAAGATCTCTATGCCATACAAAAATACGCAACGGTCGAACAAAGAGATATTATTCGCGATGAGACTAATAGTTCAGATCTTTCCGCTGATTCATATTATTATATATCTGATGGAACAACCATTAAAAGGGTAAATCATTATGGTGAATTAAATGCATCAAGAACCTATACCATATCTCCGAATGCATTTGTAGCACCCAATGGCCTAGCTATGGCTAAGGATGATGGAGGACGTGATTTGTTATATGTTTGTGATTCAGGAACAAACCAAAATAAAATTAAATTATTTAATGTAAAAACAGGATTTGATTTTTTATCTGGTATAGGTTCTGGTACATCTGGTACAAGTGATGGTAGTACAGATGGAACAATGCCTCAATTTAAAACACTTAAAAAAATTGCTATAGATCCTATAAACCCTCGAATTTTATATGTAACAGATAATCATAGAATTAGAAGATTATGGAGAAAAGATAATGGTCATTATAAAGTAAACACCATTTCTGACATGTCTGATACTATTGGCAATTCTAATGGTGAACTTAGAATAGGCGGGGCTTCACCTGTAAAATTTTCCAATCCTTGGGGTATAAAGGTTTCACCTGATGGCAACTCATTATATATTGTTGATACAGGAAATAAAAAAATTAAAGTAGCAAATATTTCTGTAAATACAGAAGATGATTTCTCTGCTACTGTTACTGACTTTGTAGATACTAGTGTCCAAACAACAGCAACATTTAATGATCCATACGACGTAACAAAGGATAGTCAAGGAAATCTTTATATAGCAGATTTTAGAAATCATAAAATTAGAAAAATAGAATATAATTCAAGTACTGGGAAATATGGAATGGTAATTACTTTCGCAGGTACTGGCGTAGCAGGAGTCAAAGGAGGATCCTTACAACAATCACAATTTAATTACCCTATAGGCATAACATATTCTTCACCTGATAATAGTTTATATGTAACTAATCATTATGGTCACCAAATAAGTCAAATAAATCTCAACAATTCTACGGTAACTATAATTGCAGGAAATACTGCTAGTACTAAAGGATTTCAAGATGGTACTGGTAATAGTGCCAAATTTAATTTCCCATACTATATAAAATTCGGTATTAGAAATATTGGAGGAGTTAATAAAAATTATTTGTGGGTATCAGATAAGAATAATTATAGTATCAGACAAATTGAATTTACTCCAGGTACTTATAATGTAACTACAATAGCCGGAACGGGGGCGCCAGCCACCGCGTTATCTCAAGGAATCGCAACTGCACAAAAAATAGAGGTGCCGCGCGGAATACATTATGACAACACCTCAGATTCATTATATTTTGCACATTTAAATTCAGTTCAAAAAATTAGATTTTCAGATAATCAATTAGTAACCGTAATAGGAAAAGGTACAGCAAGTGATGTTACAGGTAATGCTAATAATGCTACTTTTAATGAAATAAATAATATTTTTGCTAAAGACAATGACTTATATGTTTGTGATAAGAAGAACTTTAAAATAAAAAAAATCACCAATTTCACTAGTGATGTTCCTACACAAAAAATATCTTCCCCCTTTGCCGGTGTTTCTAACGGATATAAAGACGGGATATGGTCTGGTGCAAAATTCTCAGCACCGAAATCCATAATATTAGATAATAATAACGATTTTATAATTTGTGATGGAAACCTGATAAGAAAAATTTATAATAAAGATGGTACGAATTATGTCTCTACTGTAGAAGGTACAGTCGCAGCAGGTAAAGCAGATTCTACTATAACAACAATTGACTGGGATCCATATGGTATAGATGTAGATTCTGATAATAATGTATATTTCTCTGATATAAAAAAAGATACTATCGGATCAGTTAAAAAAGATCCAACGAATGGACCCAATAAAGTTGAAATTTACAGACGAATGGCTGCTGGTCGGTTGGGCATAGGGGAAGGTTCGACTTTTTCTACATGCGGATTTATAAAAGTAAAGGCTGTTGATTCAGTAACAGGAAAAGAGCCTAAATTTAAACGCATACAATTTGTTGGTGATGACCCCACAGCATTATTTTTTGCCGCATTAGATACAGAAGATTCTTTATGGGTGTGGGGAAACAGTGTTGATGGGGCATTCGGGACGGGCCAAAAAAACACAATAGGGCCAACAAAATTGTATGCATTTGAGAATAACGTTTCTGATTTTCAAATTACGTGCTCTACTACAGGTGTGAGTTTATTTTCATTAATAACAAAAGATGGAAAATTGTTTAGTGCTGGTGATAATAATTATAGACAGCTAGGCAGAGGAGAAACGGTAGCTACCAGCCCTTCATTTTCTATATTAAAACAATGCAAAAAAAGTACTATTGATTTTGTAAACGATGCATATAAATTAATTGAGGCCAGAGAAACAGGTTATAAAAACAATCTTTATATCAATACAGATGGTGATGTATTTGCATGCGGTGACCATGCTAATGGTGTATTGGGCAGATCAGGTGCCACCATTACGTCACATTTTCAAAAAGCAGATATCATAAAAAATGTGCGATATTTAATCGGAACATCAAATGGCACAGCAACAAATCCAAACCTTACCATATTTGCAATTACGAATGATGACAAAGTATGGTCTTGGGGCCATAATGGTAATGCTGCCGGCCAGTGTTTATCAAATGATATTACATCAGCTAAAATATTTACACCCGTAGAATGTTATAATTTCGAATCAAAAGATCTTGTAAAAGGTGCTAAGTATATGTTTGTTAATGATGGATTAACTACGGCTAATTATTCAATGGTTGCTTATCTCGATGAAAAAGGTGACCTATATCTAGGCGGATATAGTACTGAAGCTGATATTCCAAATTTCTCCCCTAATATACCATATTTTAGAAAGTTTAATATGAGAAATATATCACCGGATGTAAATCTAGTAGGTAGTGAAGCTATTATAAGAAGACTAAATGGTACTGTTTATACAGTAAATAGATACGGAGCTAAGAAATTATTCTAATCCTTATTAATAATAAAGACTCCTATTAACATCAATAGGAGTCCTATAAATTGATTAGCAGTTATGGTTCCACCTAAAAGGTATAGTCCAATATAAAAACCAGAGAAAGTAGAAAAATCCACCAGAGAACCTATTTTCACTAAATCTATTTTTAAATACTTTAAAGAAAGTATCCACCCTAGTGCATAAGATAAAGATACAACAATATTGGAATATATAGGAAAATTGTTCTTTCTTATATTGAGAGAAATATAAGCTGCTGCGATAGCTATCAGAAAATGATAGAGAAAAATAAGTCCAATTACCATGAATATATTTATGAAACCCATTATAAAGGATAATGGCTAGAATCAAACTAGATAATTATACAGGACAAATTTTAAAGGGAATGAGAGTTTCATGCCCTGAGAATGGATATTTTTGGAAAGGTGAAGATCCGGTCATGGCCCATGAAAGAACTCATTTCATATGCTTAGGTAATAATAGGATGGGCATTGGCAGATACAGAATTAATCTAGAAAAAGATGGCGAGACCTATCATTGTTATAATTATGCTATGGATGATAATGATAAACCATATCATTCCATATGGAGACTAGAAAGTGAACCTTTATCAGCTGAGAGAGTATTTGAACTTTATGGTTACAAAGTAGGACCATCTGGTGAAAGACTTAAACCATATAAGATCACCGGGAGAAAGAGAGCTATTAGGTTAATGAAATACTTTAGAGATAACGGTGATTTTGAGAAAGAAAATGAAATTAAAATTGAATGGGAATATTGTAAATTAAATGATAAGATTTTTAAAAATCCTTTATACTTTGAATTATTTAAAGCTAAATAAAGGCATGAGTAAATTTGATGATGAAGTTAATAAAATTTTATTAGAAGTTAACTTCATGGATGGCCTTAAAACATTTGGACAAGGTGTGGCTGGATTAGGTAGAAAAGCGATGCCTGTAATTAATACTTTAGGAAAAGGTATTGAAGGAGCCACTAAAATAGCTGCGGGCGCCCTCGGTGGTAATCTTGAGGTAAACCCCACATTAAAGTCTTTTTTGGCTAAAACATCCAAAATGGCTACCAATTTTTTCAATAAAATGCGGGGCGTAGATTATGGTATTAAAATAGATGATAACTTAATTAAGACATTGTATGGAGTGTACGGCCCATTAGAAGATACAACCCGCTATAGTAGTAGAGTAAATTTAGGCGGGCAACCTTCCATTATAGTATCAATGATTAATAATTATAACGGTTATACATTGAGAAAGATGGGCGACGAAATCTGGGCTATTATATCAAGCCATGTAACTTTAAAATCAAGTTCCCCTGCTATGTCTGCAACAGCTTTATCTGGTGATGAATTAATATCATCCCAATTACAAACAATTGCAAATCTAAGTGATAACAGAACCGAAACTGCTAGATATAATGCCGCATTAAGATCTTATAATGCAGCTTATGCAACCTGGATATCCTCCGGCCGAACGGGAACAGAACCACAACCTCCTGATGATCCTACAGATCTCTCTAGAAATTCTAAAGAAAAATCTATAGGTTCATTTCTCATGCTTCATGAAGGCAAAAATACCTATAGAGAAGCTATTGAACATTTATTACAATTTTTGACTTCTGTTCATAAAAATATTTTGCAACGTGCTACAGCTACAGCAAAAGATTACACAGGTACTTTAAATAATACTACTAAGGCTTAATTTAATTGATAAGTCTTTACGCATTCTTCCACTACTTCTTTTGCATCACGCATATTCACTCTTTGAATATTTGCCTTAGTTGTATCTAAAATACAATTAGATCTGGGTGCTATAGCTACTTTCATGAAGTCTTCGATCGAAGAGAAGAACTTCTTTTTTTCAATTTTATCTTTCAGATGTGGATGATGTTTCTTAAACAAATCCAGGACAAAAGATGCATTAACATGACCTTCATTTGTTAGATTATAAATCCCTGTTGGAACATCTGCTTTATTAACAATCTTGATGCATGTATTAACAAACTCTTCTTTATGAGAGATTGAATTATCAAAATCTAAAATAGTATTGTAATTAAGTAATTTAGTCAAATAATTCCTCGGATTGTGTTCATTATTAAAAGGAATACGTAATCTTAAGATATATGTATTTTCATAATTTTTAAGAAGTTCTTCAGATTGAGCTTTAGTTCCAGAATAAAATGAACAATTATTTTGTAAAAAAGAAAAGTCAGGCTCGTCTTTTTCAGTATATTTCTTTTGATGCCCATTATAAATGCATCCAGAAGATACATGAGCAAACGGAATTTTCATAGCATCTGTTGCTTCCGCGATCCAAGTAGGGAGAAGAACATTGCCAAAAAAACATTTATCTTTTTCATATTCTGCAGCATCTACATTTGGCTTTCCTGTATATCCAGAAGCATTATATACATGAACAGGATTTACTGAACGGATTAACTTTGTTACACAACTTTGTGTTTTATATGTTTTATGAGAAGGTGCACAAACTACAATGTGATTTGTTTTATGCAATTGCTTAACAAATTCTTGACCGACATAACCAGAGCTACCAAAAACTAAAACTTTGTTCATATTGAGATAAATAAATTTATAGCACAACCCCTGAGAATCTCGGGCTTTTTATCTTTTCGCTACGGGTAATTCTAAAAGGTCGCAGTAAGGTCCACTGTGTGGGGTTGTGCTAAAGTTTTTTTATATGGAAAAAATATCTCTAATTAAAAAAGTTTTGGTGAGCTTCGAACAAAGCTCTACTTCTATAAAATATGATAAGCTATATTTTTGGAATGACGGGCCCAATAAAATTAAACAAATTACTGTTTCATTTGGTATTACCGAATGGGGTAATTTAAAGAAGTTAGTCGAATCGTATGTAAAGAAAAACGGACCTGTAAAAGGGTTAGAAGCTTACATACCGAAGATAGGTAAAGAATCTTTAGTAAATGATAAAGTATTCGTGGATCTGCTTAAAGAATCTTGCAAAGATAATGTAATGGCAATGTGTCAAGAAGAAGCCTTTAATGAAATGTATATAAATCCTGCTTTAGCCTGGTGTAAGAAAGGCGGTTTAGTATTACCACTATCACAATTAGTCATTGCAGATTCTTTTTTACATTCTGGTTCTATATTGCCTTTTCTAAGAAATAAGTTTTCCGAAACATTACCATCAGCCGGCGGTGATGAAAAAGCTTGGGTAACCGCTTATACAAAAACCAGAAGAGACTGGTTAAAAACCCATACTAATAAAATTTTAAATAACACAGTATATAGGGCCAATTTATTTTTATCTTTAATAGAAAAGAACGATTGGAATCTTGATTCAGATAAAATCAATGCTAACGGGGTGATTATTGTTAATGGATAGGTTAAATTATTAATGTTATGAATCCATTAGTAACAAGTGTCATTCGACACGCATTAACGGCTAGCGGCGGTGCTTTGGCAGTCCATGGTACTTCTCAAGGTTCTGATACGGAAACAGTAGCTGGTGCTATTGTAACCATCTTAGGATTTGTTTGGTCGTTACTCAAAAATAAGAAGTCTCAAGAATAATAAATTAAATATTAAAAAATACATATTAAGTGTAATACCACCCTCGAGGTGGTATTTTTTTTGCCTAAATATTAGTATGGCTTTAATTGATGAGCTATACGAGTCTAGTGAATGTGAGAAAATAAAGTTACTGTATTCTGCTGATCCATCTTCTAGAGATGCTATCATGCATGCTATAGGTTATAAAATAGTCGATTCCGAGCGCATATTGCTATCAAATCCTTTAGATATACTTTCTCTCATATGTTGTACCGCATCATTCGCAAATACAAAGGAAGAATGTCAAACGGTAGCTATTATAATCCATAAAGGATTAACCTATGAAAATCCATTACCCTACTTAATGGATGATTTCGGATTTAAATTAGCAGAAAAAACTTTGACAGCGTTATCTTTTTTTAGATTAGCAATGGAAAGAAGAACAAAATATCATGGTGCCCCTTCTCCGGAGTTTTATCGTTCAGCTTCTATCCTTCTGTTTAAAAAGAATAACCATCTAGATATAGCAGAACATCACTTAAAATGGGAAAATTTCTTGAATGAAATGTTTTTATAGCCCGTACTTTATTTTAGCCATCATCCATCTCTTTTCATTTGTAATGCGAAAAGAATAAACATCTGTATCTTCTCCGATTAATTCCAAGCCCATTTCTTCATCTAATTCAAAAGCCCATTGTCCCCAATCTTCTCTATTATCTGGAGTACTGAAAAGTATTTTACTATACAAGTCAGCATCAATGAAAACTGTTTTCATATCCGTATTTGATTTTAGATAGCATGAATCTAGATTCATCTTCTATATAATAGACGTCATCGAAAAACATTCTCCACTTAAATTTTAATCCCAAATCATTATGTATTTTTTTATCTATCAATTGCTGATTGTGTTTAGATAAATTATAAAAATTATTGGTATAATGCTTTCTTATATCATGCATGCATTTATGCGATATTGAAATCTCTTTTAAAGAATTACCTTTCATGAGATATTAATAGTAATTAAATCATTTTTCGTAAAAATCAATAATTCATTATTGGATTTATATGCATCCACATTAATACAAGAAGAATTGATATCTTCATCCTCAATGATTATAATACTCTTTTGCGGTGTATGTCCCATTACTTGAGTTACATTAGGAATAAACTCCCTATTATTCCAATCATTCCAAAGTAATCCTCCTTTTTTATATAATCCACCCCGGAACATATCTGCAGCCCATAGAGGTAGGATATTATCTAAAGGTCCTGTCATTATATACTTATCACATTTTTCAATGGTTTTGTAAACATTATCTACTGTTAAACCTTCAATGGGATGTGCAAACCAGTTAGAAGTAATACCGGCGTGTGAAAACCAGTAATGATCAACATGATGAAAAAATTTAAATTTTTCCCAGTCAGACTTCTTTAAAATTTTATTAATTGCTTCGTGTTTATGTTCATTGAATCCTGAACAATAAAATAAAAATGGTAATGTCATGTATTGAAAATCATGATTACCAATTAAAAATGTATATTTTGGATTGTCTAAATTTTCCCTGAGCCATTCTGCTACCCTCATATTAGAGTAAGCATCATCGCCAAAATCATCAAAATAATCACCCGTGAAGATGACATTTCCTTTCCATGTCTCCAAAAACCCTAATAATGGATATAGCTTAGTATGAATATCACCTACTACTAGAGTTTGTTCCATAATATTATTTAAATCCCATTTTTGATTTTTTCAATCAAATCCTTGTTAAGCTGATCTTTCAAACGCTCTCCCATATTGCGAATTAACATTTTATTCAAAACAATATCATGCTGTCTTAAAGTAGGGACAATGAGATTTCGAATCATGTTTCGCCTAGAACCTTTAACAATTTTATTTGTTTCATCTTCTTCCACATATTTCATCAAATCATGTTTCTCAGCATATTCGATAAATTTTTTCTTTTTATTGAAAAGAAAAGGATGTGCTACAATAGAAGTACCCGCATGTAGATAACAATTCATAACGGTTGCGAAAGGAATCGGCAAATAATCAGCATGCCCTTCAAATACATTACGAAGATATGATTCTACTACATCATCAGAATGGTGGGCTGTAATAGCAATAGTATTATAAGAACGAATATAAGTAAATCTCATTCTTCTCAAATCACCTTCTCTTTTTGCGAAATCTTTTTCTATGTGTGTAGCTTTGTCTATATGTAATTTAATATCAAAATCTTTACAAAAAGATACCACCTTCTTTTCCATTCTATTATTTTGTGGCCTCAATTTATGATTAAAATGATATACCATCACATCATCTTTTCGAACTTTATTAATAAAGTAATGTGCCATCACAATGGAATCAACCCCACCTGATACCATCAATGTATATTTTGAATTGGGTGCTTTTTGATTTTTAAACAGATGTTCTGCGTGTTGCAGAATTTCTTTTCGCACTTGAATCATGATTTATTTTAATGGGTGGCGTTTGATCTTTCTCGAAATAAAAGAATTTTTTTTCTTCATTAAATCTTAAACGATAGGTGATATTATCACCTTCAAATAGTAAGGTACCGCCAATTCTACCTTCTTTTTGTGAGAAGAAGAATCCAAATCCTGCTTTATCTTCTTTATCAAAGATACCTATTACTTTAATGGATTCGCCTTCTGTGACTTCTATTTTTGTAACTCTACCTACAACTACCTTATCGGCTAGTTTAAATGATACTAAATCACCTGGATTTAATTTTGCAATTAAATCAATATTAACATTTCCCAAATTATCAGTTCCCGGCTTTACTTGATCTAACGACAAAGAAGATGATGATTCTTTTTCTTTTATTTTTAATCCACCATAAACGGGTAAAGATAAAAGACCAAGTAAAGCGAGGATCTTGATCATATATTTATTTAGACTTTTGCAATAAGAGTATTTGGATTTTCTGGCGTTACAATACCATGAGCATTGTAAATGGTCGTGGGTGTTGGAGAACCGAAATTCTCTTGAATAGTGCCATATGAATCAATGGGATTAGTAGGCTTGTCAATTACTGTATTAGCTGCTTTTAATGTTTCTAAGATTGGTCTGAGATAAATTGAGTCGATTTGCATGACAATTAATAATAACGATAAACCGAATAGTATCAACATTTTATTTTTTTGATTTTTAATTTTAATGGCGTGGTGCCTTTTATAATTCGATGATATTTCTTTTTCTCAATAAAGAATGTTCCTTTTATTTCTTTTGGCAATTCATTATCAAATTGTACTAACCAATCATTATCATTTAATGATTCGACGATACGATCTTCTTCATCATAATGCCACTGTAATTCATCAGTAGCTACTTCAGGTGAGAACTCTCTTGTATAAGTATTATTACTTATTTCTGTTTGCGTAAATGGAAAATCATTTACCATACACGACTAGATTTTAATCCCAAAGCTTTTCTATATCTAGAAATATTACAGGACCAATAACCAGCAGTAGTACGATCTTTCTTCTGATCACATTTATGTCTTGCTCTAAAGGATTTAGCTCTAGCTTTACTAGAATTCCTTACACGCATATTAGGATCTCCAAATGTTACCTTTTTAACTCTGCCGCCTGATGTCTTTACATATACAGCAAATTTCTTAGGTCCGCCGGGGGTTCTAAATGGTGAATTCAAACGATGCTTTTTGCCTTTAGATTTTTCTTCTAACATGAGATCTTCTTCTAAAGGTAATGGCGCATCTAAGTATATTTCTCTTCCTTCAATAAGAACTACTTCACCAACATCAGTACCTATTAGTTCAGCATCTTCATCATTTAAAGCTAGAAGATCTCTGTCATAAAGATCTCTAGCTTCTCCTATTAAAGAAATCCAAGCATCTGAATATATTCTGTAAACATTTTCATATAAAGAAATATTATTATCTAAATGGTATTTCAATCCTTCACTTATTTCTGTCTCACCTAAGAGAGAAATGTTTTTTTCTGAATAACAAAATTCTTTAAAGTTCATAGACTTATTTATGTATATGCATAAATCTCAATTTGGTTAAAAGCAAACTAAAATTATTTGTCAATATAAACATTTTATTTACAAATTTATATGAACCGAATTTCGTACATACATAATCATTAAAAATCTTATCAAGAATAAAATTAGTAATTTTTTCTAGAAAATACAATAATAAAAATTTCATTTAATCCAACCTTTTAAGATATTAGCAACAATAAAAAAATTAGTAATAATATAAACCAACACAATGGCTGTTCTGATTAGAGCAACCTTATCAGAAGTTGCTCTATCTTCATGTGCTTTTTCACCTAGTGCTTTAACCCAAAGATACCAGAATGTTTTCATTTTGTTTGATGTTCTAACTTTATTAAATGTAATGCATAAGCATGCTGTATATTACAAAGATAATTTCCCAATTTTTCATTGTTGAAAATTTTAATACAGATTATATATGAAGAGTGGTATAAAGTTTTAACTATTAACCACCCCACTTTTATATATAAAAGCTTTAACATTAATTAAAGTATACAAACTCATTAGACATAATCAATGCTTGTATATAGGCTTCCCAAGGTGTCAAAGCTTTTCTCTCTACAGGCTTACCGACATTCTTTAGAATGCCCATGTTACTATTGCTTACAACTGTGGTCTCCAACGAATCTTCAGTACTGGATGTTGTTTTAGTTTTTACTGGTAGGGGTTTATAATGCTTGTTAGCTTCATTCAAAAACTCTTTAGCTAAAGAAGGCTCTTGACCTCTTGGATAACGTTGAAATAAAACAGCATAAACCACTTTAATTTTTTCGTCATCGTCTTTAGCATTTTGAAAATCTTTTCTTTCTGTGACAGCTCTAGCAGCATCAACAACCATTGGAGAGTTCAAGAAGAAAAGAGCTTGTTGCGGAACGATAGATGAAGCTCTTTTTGAATTAGTCATTTCTGGATCAGAAAAATCAAACTGCATCATTAAATCTGACACAGCAGAACGATCTACATATCCATAAATTGAACGACGATACGAATAAGGTTCGTCTGTAATATTAACGGGTTTGCCTCCAACTGTTCTGTCCATTTTTCCCGTAATTTGTACTAACGAATCTCTGATGGATTCAAAATCCATACGACGAACTGGATAGTGCCAGAAATATTTGTTTTCTCCATCCTTAACTGCAAATGCAGGATTAGGAGCAGACGATTGACGATATGTTGCAGACTTCATAATGAACTTATGAAGCTTCTTTAATGACCAACCGTTCTCTACAAACCAGATAGAAAGATAATCAAGAAGTTCTTGGTTGCTTGGTTTTGAAGCCATGTTACCTAAATCATCTGGACTCTTTACTAGACCTTCTCCAAAATGCCACATCCAAACTCTGTTAACAATTGTTCTAGCTGTCATTGGATTGTCTTTAGAAGCAATTGCTTCTGCAAGTTCTAAACGACCTGAACCTTGCTTGAAAATTTCATTCTCATGATTCAAGAAAGTTAAGAAGCGTCTTGGAACTAAATCACCTTGCTTAGACTTTTCTCCGCGAATATAGATTTTGGAATCTACTGGTTTGTCTTTGTCTTTAACGATCATTGCTCCTCCTGGAGCTCCTTTATGCGAAATCTTTAACGAGTTAATTTTATTAACTGCTGTACTTTGCAAAAAATTTCTAGGCAACGGAGGAAGTTTTGCTGTTGGATTTCTCATCATTCCTCCTCCAAACACTTGCAAGAATTGATCATTAGTCCAAATTTCAGAAGCAGGAATTACAGGATAAATTGCTGTAATAAGTTCTGCCATATTTTTGTCTTTATATTCAGTAAAGTCTTTCTTTGCAGCTTGATCATAGTAATCATTAATCTGAGTTGGGGAAACAGAATTGAATAACGTTTCATACAATCCAGCTACATCTTTAAGTGTCTTTGGAGTAGCTGGACTAAACTGAGCTCTTAGTGATTGATTCCATTCAGGCTTATCTTTAATCTCTGCAAACTTTTCTGCAATTTTATCTTCTGGAGTTTTTGAAAGAATTGAGAATACTCCAAGTACTGGATGTTTATCACTAAGTTTTACAGCACGAGCAGGAAAGTCATCATCTTCTCTATTCTGATTGAATCCATACTCTTTTAATGCATCAAACCTTTCTGCTCCTTTCTTTGTAGAAATTATCATATAAGCAGTTGCTTTTTCGTTAAACTCTTTGATCTTTTTTCTCAAATAATTGTAGTAAGTGTCTCTACTTTCCTTTTCAAACCCTTCTACCTTTTTCAAAAAGTCTTCTTCATATTTTGAACCTACGTTTGCTACTAACGGAACCTCCGTTGGTTCATAGATTGAGTTAAAAACTCCATGCATAGAGTAATAATCAGCAGTAGGAATTGGATCAAACTTATGGTCATGACAACGAGCACAAGCTACAGTCAATCCCATGAATGCCTTAAATGTAGTATCGATACGTTCATCAATCACATCATCAGCATTGTTAAAACGTTTACCAACCGTGAGGAAGCCTAAAGCTGCCAGTCTTGGATCACTGGTGCCAATATCAGGAAGTTGGTCTGCAGCTAATTGCTCAATAATAAACTTATTAAATGGCTTATCTTGATTGAAAGAATCAATAACATAGTCTCTGTATGTCCAAGCATACTCATAACGATACTCAGCATTACGAGCATTACCTTCTCTGTTCCCAGTTGTATCAGAATATCTTGCTGTATTAAGCCAATGTCTTCCCCAGCGTTCACCATAGTGTGGTGAAGCAAGTAGCTGATCAATCCATTGATCAATGAGGTATTCGATTGTACCAGATTGTTTTCTAAGAATAGCATCTCTGTATTGCATTGAGAATTGCTTCATAGATTCAGCTGTTGGAGCAAAACCAACTAAGTCTAGAAACATTCTACGAAGAAGAGCTTCGGGTTCTGCATATGTAGATGGTGTCAATCCAGTCTTGTCGTTAATCATTTTCCAAACAATCCAAGCATCAATTTCATTTCTAGCCCAGTTGTTAAAATCAATTTTAGATGTTCTTGAAAGAACGCCAATCATTGGAGCTTCTGGTTTATAATAAATTGGTAAGAAAGACCAATTCATCTTTGCTTGCTCTGTCATTCCAGATAGCTTTTTAACTTCTCCTCCAGCTCTTGGATCTGGAGCCCCCATGGCAATCCATTGTTTGAATAATCCAATCTGTTCATCGGTTAATTTACCGCCCTTTTTCTTTGGAGGCATTTGAAGGTCATCATCTGTATATTCAATAGCCTTAATGAATAAACTCTCTCCAGGCTTTCCCGGTACGATAGACTTACCTCCTTGACCTCCATCTTCCCATCCTTTCTTTGTATCAAGAGTTAAGCCTCCTTTAGATACTCCCTTTTCGGAACTATGGCACTCGATGCATTTCTCAGCAAGAAGTGGTCGGATGTTCTTTTCAAAGAAACTAATTCCTTCATCTCCATAAGAAATGGACGCAATTACTAATAGTGTTAATAGGATCTTCTTCATACGTTTATTTATTTTTTGTTAGAGCTTTCCACGACACTGGAAATTTGCTTGATACTAGTTGGTTAATTTGTTCTGCAATCAATCGAGTTTCTGCTTGTGTGTCTTTCTTAAGACGCAATCCACAAATACGAGCAAACGCATACAAAGAACCTGTCCAATACCACTCTGTGTACATATTTTGTGGCAAAACCATTCTGGCTTGTTCTGCACAAACTCCTTGCTCCAACATGACTGTATAAAGATGAAGACAGTTTAATACAACACTTTTAACTGTACAATTTTCTGCAAAGTTTAAATCCACAAATTCATCTTCCATTGAACCTTGCTTTTTGTCTGGATTTTTCTTACGCCATTTGTCGGGGAAATAAAATTCTGGTTCACTATCTACATACCGTCTGGAAATTTCGTTCCAAACTAAACCTACTTGATGTTTACCTAACTGTCTTGCAACAAAGATAGGAGCTTTGATCCTGAATTGTAATTGAGGATGAGCAAAAGGTGACCAGTGATTGTGTTCAGCTAGGAAGTTGATTAACTTTTCATCTCCTTTTTTAAGGACTTCAATGGGGTGCTGTGCAATAGTTCTCGAGTCTGGAAATATTTGATCTTCATAACCTACTACATCCCATGTAGATTCTTTATCGAAGGATACTCGAGCTGCGTTTACAACCGTAAGGTCTGTTCCCAACGTGTCAATTAAAGATACATTCATCATCCTATTTTGACATAGGATTGAAATAAATCAAACCAGGATACTTAATCGAAAATAAGAGAAATTTTTGTTTGTCAGTAATTTTATAATAATGAACTGTACGAATTTCGCCCGAATGAATTCTTTTACTAGTAAAGGCTAATCCATACTTTTCAGGATGTATTCTGCATGTATATATGCCTGATGATGTGTATTTTTTGTTGTTACGCGAACCCTTTCCATTCCAATAATGTGCTAAAAAAATTGATTCTTCTTGTGTAAAGTAATTACCTTCGAAATCATAATATCCATTACTGATCAATCGTTCACCTTGAATATATGCGTTATAAGCAGACTTTTTCCATCTAAGGATTACTCTCTTCATAAGGTGATTATAAAGGGTTTCGGACGGTTTTTGTCAGAGTGATTAAGGAGCCTCAGCCGCGGTGCTCCACCGTGACACTCAAGCGCACGTGACCAGCGTGAATTCTTATGCAATGATTTCCTTGATGATCTCTCCGTAATTGTCGGTCAAACGGAAGTCCCTGCCATTATATCGATATGTCAATTGCGTATGGTCGAATCCAAGCAACCTTAAGACCGTTGCATGGAAATCATGTACTGTAACAGGATCTTCTGCTACATTCTTACCAATCTCATCCGACTTACCATAACGAATACCTCCTTTTACACCGCCTCCTGCCATCCACATGGAAAATGCTTTGCTATGATGATCTCTACCAGAACGTTCATTTACACGACCTGGAGTAGTTACTGTTCTACCAAATTCTCCGCCCCAAATAATGAGAGTAGAATCTAAGAGACCTCTTTGTTTTAAATCTTTAATAAGAGCAGCTGCTGGTGTATCTATAGCACCACCTACTCTGGTTACATTTGTTTTTACATCAGTATGATGATCCCAACCCCCTGCATCAATCTGAACGAAACGAACACCTCTTTCTACCAATCTACGAGCAACTAATAGCTTCGCTCCTAATTCGGTATTTCCATACATTTCTCTAGTTGAATCAGATTCTTTCTTAATATCAAAAGCATCTGTGGCTGCTGCTTGCATTCTAAATGCTAATTCAAATGATTCAATGCGTGCTTCGAGTTGTTCGTCTTTTTGAACTCTTTGTTCATGCATTAAATTCAATTTCTTCAAAAGATCAATTTGATTCTTTTGCGAATCATTTGTTGTGAATTCAGAAAAGAGATTTGGTAATACTTTATTCGGAGCAGCATTACGATTGAAGTTTGCTACTGAACCTTGGAATAAAGAAGGTAGGAAAGAAGATTGTCGCCATTCAGCAGCACCGCCTAAAGTAATGAATCCGGGTAAACTTTGGTTTTCTGTTCCTAATCCATAAAGCGTCCAAGAACCCAAAGAAGGCTTAGGGAGAACCAATGATCCTGTATGGATCAATTTAGCAGCAGGTCCGTGTGCAGGAACATCTGTTGTCATTGAATTGATAAGGCACATTTCGTCTGCAACTGTTTGAAGTTGGGGAAATGCATCAGAAATATGGATTCCTGACTTACCCGATGGAGTAAAATTAAAAGGTGTATAAAAAATTTCTCTTTGCCCGCCATCAGAAGAAGTACCATCGAACTTTTTCATTTCTGGCTTATAATCAAAGGTATCCAGGTGAGAAGGTGCGCCGCCAGCAAAGATATGAATAACAGCTTTAGCCTTAGCTTGTAAAGGAGCTTTTCGCGGTTTAAGAGGGCTTTCCGCTGCTTGAAGATCTTGGAGGATTGTAGCCAATGCTACACCACCAACACCAAAACTGGTTTTCGTTAGGAACTCTCTTCTAGAAGAGACATCAAAGCGTGTATTGCAAAGGTAATCCATACATTATTATTTATACATTTTGATATATCAAAATCCACCATGTGTTGTGGTTTTTCGGAAAGCAGCAAGAGCTTCTTTTCTTTCAATATATTTTTTACTATTACGACGCATAGGCTTAAGACCAGTACCTCTAGCCATAATGTCTATTGCAATATTAAAAGCTGTGTTGTTTACTGATCTCCCATCTGATAAACTATTTTTGATAGATTTAAGAAAATTAACACCTCTTCTTGTACCTAGTAACTCACACATAAAAATATGTTTATTAATCTCTGTTATCAATTCAACATTCTTCTCAGCCAGTGTTGCTAGAAGTTGATCGATCTCTTCAATGATATTTTTATTTTGTTTTAAATAGTCACTTACCTCATCTAAAGGATGAACTCTCTTTGTTTTGGTCGGTTTTTCATAACTAGCTATCCATTTAATATAATATGGATCTAGTATTTTTACTTCGTCAACAGTTTTGCCGCAATATTTGCCATAGTTTAAAACCATGACTTATTTTAAGGGGTATCGTTAAAGAGTTCTCAATCCTGCTAAAGCAACTGTGAATCGCTTAGCTGCGCTATTTTCCTCTACATAAAATTCTAATGTGTCAAGTGCACTAATGCCCGCAAATATGTTACCATTACCCGTTGCAGATGCTGAATTATTCAGTGTTAACCAATTTATTAAATTAGGATTTACACTGTCAATGAGTAATGAATCGCCCGATAAAGACCCTAATTTATATGTATTATTAGAAAATCTTCTAACATCTAATTTTGCAGTGGTAACTGTTTCTGCCATTACACGCCATGCTATAACCCGGAACCCAGTAGGCAAATATATTACACCTTTTGAACCTGGTGTAATGGTTGAACCTGCGCCATCTATTATATAATTAATAGATGCAGAGCTCCAAATACTTGATAAATTTTTTGTTGCATTATATGAATCTTGCCATCCAGATGATAAATTTTTCAGGCTCGTGGATGAAGCATCATATTTCGATGAATTTTCAGAAAAAGTGGTAGATGTATTATCCCATTTAGATGAATTACCATATGTAGTTGTATAGTTACTATCCCACTTGCTAGAATTTGCACTAGTATTAGTATAAACAGAATCCCATTTCCCTGAGTTTGAGTTAGTAGCAGTATAATTGCTATTCCATTTAGCTGAATTCGAAGTCAATATGTTACTGGCTTCGCCCCATATGCCTGAATTTGCACTGACATTTGAATATGCCAAATTCCATAAATTACTATTTCCATTTAATGCAAATATTACTTCTGTTGAAGATATATCACCCACCACTGTTAATTTTTTGTTGGGAAGATTAGTACCTATTCCAACATTTCCATTTCCCTCTAAAGTCATCATCGGACCCGATCCATTATTTTGCATACGGATACCTGCACCAGGGCCACTTTGATCTATGAATATAGCGTTCGGACTACCGAATCCGGGATTTACTACAGATAATGCATCTGTCACATTTGCGGTAACATTAACTAGTGTAGTTGTCCCTAAAGAAGACAAATTACCATATATCACTGTATCGCCTTGTACGGCTAATTTTAAATTCGATGGCAGACTCTCGATGTGGGTATTAATGCCCAATCTGTCTACATACATAGTGGAAGAATTATTTCTAACCCATGTAGTAGCATCACCAAATCCAGCAGATACACTACTCAATGTGTTATATGCATTATCCCATTTTGAACTATTGGAATTTGTAATATTATATGCATTATCCCATTTTGAACTATTGGAATTTGTAATATTATATGCATTATCCCATTTTGAACTATTACTTATAATATTTGTTTTAATTGAATCTATATCTGAACTGGTAGTGTTAACATAACTGTATGCTATATCCCAATTAGCACTAGTATTATTGACTTTACTGTATACACTATTCCAATTACTACTATTTGAACTTACAGTACTGTATACACTATTCCAATTAGAGCTTAAAGAACTAACTGTATCAAAGGTATTATTCCATTTATTTTTATCTTGTTCATCAACGCCACCACCACCAGCTGCCCAACTAGCACTATTACTCGAAACCGTACTATATACACTAGTCAAATCCGCAGAAAGTTCCTGCACTGCAGAGACTAATACGGTAGGGACTAATATACTCCCTGAAGGAAATGTAATACTGGGCATGCAATTATTTATTTCAAAAGCATAAATAATTGTATGGCTTATACAGATTTTGATGCAGATATACGCAATAATCCAGCTTCACTGGAATATGGCAAATTTATTAAAATAAACGATTCTGATTCAAGATTTCCATATGTTTCAACAACTCGAGTGGCATATGCTGAGACAGGAGTAACGCCTACATCATCGGTAGATGTATATCCACACACCGCGGTATTGACTTATGTAGTAAATGCCGGTGACATATCTGGTGGCGGTGGCGGAGGTGGTACTAGTGTACCTGTAACTACTAATTGGAATATTATTGAATTTTCAGCAACTACATCTTTTACAACATTCCCATCAAACGCAGCTAAAAAAATCTCTATTTTAAATGACTCCGGTGATGTTTTTACAGGAAAAAATGTAGCAATTAGGAAAACGGGTTCAACAGCTAGTTTTATATTAACACCAGGTATGGCTTTAGAATTAGAATTAGTATCAAATACAAATGAACTACAATTGTCTGCAGCTGCTGCATGTACTGTACATGCAGTGTGGTCAAATCAAGCTTAATCTTCTAAATTTTCTGTATAAGTAAAATCATATCTGAATGATTTTACTTCATGACCAGTATATTCTTTGATATGTCCCAAAAATTCTGATTCAATATATTCTTTACTAATATTATCTTCTACTCCGAAAGTAAGTATAGTAGGTCTTTCATCAATTACACCTTCCGCAACTGTTTCTACATATTCTATCTCCGTGATGTTTACAATGTGTGGCATATTTTTTAATTTGTAATTTAAATTTTTCTAGTTCTTTTTCAAGAACTTCTTTCTGAAATTTCAAAGAAATTACTTCTTGTTCTAAGATAGAAACCTTCATTTGAAGATCTTCAGACATGAAAATATTTAGTCAAAAATATAATGTTTTTGTCTAATATCTAAAATAGCTAGATTTTTTTGTTTGGCTTCAATTTCCAAATCCATATCAGAGTACCTAGGTAATTCTTTAATATAGTCTGAATGTGATCTATCTAATGAATGATCTCTACCTTCACTATAGTGGAATAAAGGTTTAACTCCATATCTAGTCCATGAACTAACACACGCTTCATGAGCTTTCCATTCTGGCTCTCCTTCATTATTAATTAATCTATGATGATAATCTAAAGTAACAGGAGTATTAGGAAATGCTCTATGAATCTTCTGCCAAGTCCAATAACTTTTATCTTCATTTTCAAAGACTAGCCTGGTTCGAACCTTTATAGATAATTTATCTATATTTAAAAGCGCTGCATTGATAGCTTCCTGAGATCTTTTCCCATTAGACAGATGAATGTTGATGGGATATTGAAAGTTCTCTGGAATTCCTAAATTTGACATGATAGCTCCGTGCATTTCAAGATTAATTAATGAAGAAGAAGATATTTTTTTATCCGGATTAGTAATAATACAAAATTGTGAAGGATGCATTGACAATCTACCACCCAAAGAAATATATTCATTAATTTTATTTCTTGACATTAACCAATATACTTTATTATCGATATAATCATTAAAGAAATCAGAATACGGTTCTAGATCAGCTAAAGGAAATAAAGAAGATGAAATTCTATAATGCCAAATATTATTATTAATACAATAATCTACTACTTTGCATAATTCATTCAAATTATGATCGTAGATATTTTTTAACTTATTATATATTTTATCATTATTCTTTTTAGCCCATGTAACTGTGGTAGACTTAAATTCACTAGCTTCGTTACCCAATAATAAACAACATAATCCTAATCTCATAAACTATTTTTATTCCATTTTAAAACATGATCTGGTCTTTGATAACCATACTTATAATGGAGGGTTTCATGATCTTTAATACCCTTTTCTTCATAAATTTCTTTTGCAAGATCCATTAAGCAATCTTCAGTAGGAACGTATGTTGATAAATGACTGCAAGCTGATTGTACTAATTGCCAATATCTCCAACCAGCTGGTGTTTTAATATCCAACACCTGTGGATATTTATTATAAATTCTCCAGATATTTTTTTCATTGAAATGGCCTTTAAATTTTTCCACATATTTAAAGTCTTTAACAACATCGAATTTGTTGATATTGGGATAAAGAATTGGTTCGACGTTAGGTT
>Ga0315905_10000399_pt1 | contig 47939 bp, 47 predicted proteins | sample LakEriMetagenome_5_FD_203522 | JGI IMG/M metagenome (GOLD analysis project Ga0315905, IMG submission 203522) | Freshwater fungal communities from buoy surface, Lake Erie, Ohio, United States - Buoy 4 MA121 | ecosystem: Environmental > Aquatic > Freshwater > Lake | place: USA: Lake Erie, Ohio...
AGGAAAAACGGCTGAAATCGGGCGTTCCAAGCCGCTGAAACCCTGGCAACAAGCCCGGACGGAGCGCGATCAGCTCTCAGGAGGGGAAAACGCGCCTTCTCAGGCGGTTTTTCCGCAAACTCTTAAGGGGGCTGCCGATTGGCCGGGGGCTGGGCGCCGCGCCAGAAGGCCAGGCAGATGGTGAGCCAGGCCAGGCCCACCGCGCCGCCGGCCAACAGGTCGGTGGGCCAGTGGGCCCGGGCCACCAGGGTGCTCAGCCAGACCAGGGCGGTCCAGGTGAGTGCACCAAGCGTGAGCGGCCGGCGCAGGCGGGGGTAGTGGAGCGAAAGGATGGCCACCATTGCGAAATAGAAGGCCACTGATCCGGCCGCATGGCCACTGGGAAAGCTGGGGCCATCCACCACCAACAACTTTTCATGGGGACGGGCGCGGTCGAAGAGGGGTTTGAGCCAGATGTCCACAATCCCGAGGATGCCACCGGTGGCCACCACCAGCAGGCGAAGATCCAACCACCAGCGCTTGCGGATCAGGTAGATCAGGGCCGCCAGCACGAGGGCGCCGGTGAACCCAACCCCGCTCATCCGGTAAATCTGCAGCAGGGTCAGCCGCAACGGGCCCGGCAGATGGCCGACCTCCTCGAGCAGGGCGGCATCAAAGGGCAGCGGATCCTCACCGGCCACCAGTCGCCCCAGCAGCAGGAGCCCCGCGATGGCCAGGGCCACAACGGTCCAATCGCGGGGGCGCAGGGGAAGGTTCATGGGTTGGGAGGAAAGCCAGCGACACAAGCCAGGGCACCCGTCGATCCTGGCTTGCCAGCTGAATGATGGCGGTGGCTGGCAGGCCGAAGGCCACCGGTCACTGTGCCGGAGCCCCCCTGAGATCTCCCGACGCCATCGGGAGAGAGGGTCCGAAGAGACTGTGCCCAGCGCCCTGCCATGAAGCAACAAGCCATGCAGCGGCCTGACACAGACAGGGATGGATGGGTCAAGAGGCGGCGAAAGCGATCAGGGGAGTTCGTGCTTAGAACGCTACTTCTCCGCAAATAAAGTATAACGGCCGAAGGAACGAATCATCTCAATCCTGCTAGAAAGAGCAGGCGGAAGAGCGTCGATCTGCCGCCTTTGCAGCACGATAAAATCGCGGGAAGATCCATCGAGGCGCCGCTTCAGTTCTTCGGCGTCGCCCACCTGCTCGGCTGATCCCAGGCTGTAGAACGAGGCAGAATAGGGCCGTTTGATGAACAGAATCGCCTCGCCCTGTCGCCGTAAAGAAAGATAGGTTTCCACTGCTTCCTTGGCCGAATTGTTCGTGGCGATGGCCGCTTTGTGGCAGACGATTGGAAAGGCCAGGGTGAGCAGGAGCATGAACGCGATGGCGCCCGTGAGCAGACGATCGATGCTCGCCCGCGCAGGCCAGCGGTGGAGCCAGGAGGCGCCAAGAAGGGCGAGCCCCGGAATTCCTGGTAGGACGTAGGGCCAAAGGATATTCCCCGCGAAGCTGAAGAACACGGCAGGCGCTAGTCCCCAGAACAGAAGGTAGGAGCGCCATGGAGGATCAAAGGCGAAGCTTTCTTTCATCGCTCGTCTTCCCCTGCGCGTCAGCAACACCATGGGAGGCAACAGCAGCGACCAAGGCAGGACATCGACAAGAAGGAACAACCAGATGGTTCCGCGCGGATACTTGTGAGCCACACCGTAGCGGTCGCCATCCCAACCGGGAGTTACGAAGCGATGCCAATGCTCGCCAACCAGAAAATAATCCAGGAAGCCTGGTGTTCTCTGCTCCGCGAGCAGATACCAGGGCAGGGCGATCAGCAGGGTCAGCAACAGTCCCCTGAACCACGGAAAACGTGGAAGAATCAATCCGGTCTGACCCGACAGAATCGTCCAGAGGCCCGTGGGTAGCAAGACGAGAACCAATGCAATCGGTCCCTTGGCCAGTAGGCCCAGGGCCAGCCCGACAAAGAACAGCCATCGTTCACGACTCCTTTCCTTCTCTTCTCCATAGGCCGTCAGCCAGAAGGCTCGCATGGAGATCGTGATGGCCAAGCTGAGGGCCATGTCGGTCATTACCGACCCCGCCGATGCCAGGAACATCAGTGAACCCCAAAGCAGGGCAATGCCGATCACGCCTTCCCGGCGTGAGCGGCGAATCCCGAGCGACCAGATCAGCCAGGCGATGGCAAGACCCATGAACCAGTGAGGGAGGCGGGCTGCGAACTCGTTGATCCCGAACAGCCGCAAACTGAGTGCCGTAACCCAGAAGGCCAGCGGCGGTTTCCCCCAGAACGGTGTCGTCGCGTCGTTCCAGGGTGTGATCCAGTCGTTCCGCTCCACCATGACTCTGGAGATCTCGGCGTAGCGAGCCTCGGTTGTGTCCATGAGGGGATAGGAACCCAGCGTGAGCAGCCTCACGAGCGCCAGTAGCAGCACAAAGGCCAGAAGGCGGGCCGCCGCTTCGGAACCGGCGAGGGCGGTGAGTCTCCTGATCGGTTGCAGTTGGCGAAACTGATCCATCGAGAAAGAGACCTTGCTGAACCAGAATGGCAGAGACCAGTCTGCAGAACTGATGCACAGGGTTCCCTTCAGAGTTCGAAATCGTGAGATTGCTTCAGCATTGTTGATTTTGATTGTTAGGGGCTGTTCCAGACAAACCGTGAAGAGGCCGCGTAGTTCCAGACAAAGACCACCACAATACCCATCAGTTGGGCCAGGAACGTGTTGCGGGTAACGAGGGAATAGAAGGCGGAAGTCACCCCCACATTCGCCACCACCGGAAGGGAGGCGACCACCAAAAATTTCAGCAGGCCCCGCACCAGTGCCAGACCCTTCAGGCGCTGAAAACGGAAGGTAAGCACGTTATTGATCAGGTAGTTGGAGCTGGCGGCCACGATCACCGCCAGAGGTAGGGCCTGCTCAAAGCCCAGGCCGAGCGCCATCAGCCCCTGATTCACCGCCAACTGAACCAGAATGCCGGTGGCGCCCACCAGGCCAAAACTGATTGCCCGGCGGGGCACACTCCGCAGCAGCAGGGTGTGGAGAATCGAAACCCCAAGATCCCACACCACCGCCAGATCGAGCTTCGATTCGCCACTGATCCGTGGTTGGAACTGGAGTGGGACCTCGGCCACCCTGAGCTGGCCGTTGCTGAGGGCGAGGAGCTCATAGAGAAACTTGAATCCCCCCACCTCCACCTGGCGCACGAACGGCAAACATATGGCAGGCCGCAGGGCAAAGAAGCCGCTCATGTAGTCGGTGAGCTGGCGGTAGTGGGGCAAACTGAAGCGAGCCACCGCGTTGGCCCAGGTGGAATTGCGTTCCCGCTGAGTGCTGAGACCATTGATTTCGGCAGCGGCATGAAATCGGCTGCCCACCACCAGATCAAGCTCCTTGTTTAGCAGGGTCTCAACGGCGCTGTCCACAGCATCGGGTTGGTGTTGGCCATCGCTGTCCATCACTACCACCACATCGCCCGTGGCATTAAGGATGCCCTCTTTGATCGCACTGGAGAGGCCGTAGCGGCCCACTCGGCGGATCAGCCTGATGCAGGGATGCTGTTGGGCCAGTTCAACAATGGCATCGGCGGTGCCATCGGCAGAGTCATCGTCAACGAAGAGAATTTCAAGCTGCTGATGGAGTTTCTGAAGGGGTAAGAGTTGATGGGTAATGGCATTGATATTGGATCGCTCGTTGAACGTCGGAAGAACGATGCTCAGTCGGCGATTAATTGTATGCATATCTTAAGTTAATTTTCCGTCCAGCAAGTTGCTTACGCCCAGAGCGTTGATAGCTCTGGGTGTCATGCGTGTGACTAGTTTATTTAATATATTCCTTTAGAACCCCATTGCGATTGGGATGCCGCAGCTTGCGAAGAGCTTTTGCTTCGATCTGGCGGATCCGCTCGCGGGTGACATCAAAAATTTGGCCGATTTCTTCGAGGGTTTTCATGCGACCATCGTCGAGCCCATAGCGCAGTCGCAGTACATCGCGCTCTCTTGGGCTAAGGGTGGCGAGTACTCCTTCGAGGTCTTCGCGCAGGAGATTTTTGGCAACATCCTGTTCGGGGTTTTCAATGTCAGCTTCGATAAAATCGCCAAGGCGTGAGTCTTCTTCCTTGCCGATCGGGGTTTCCAGTGAAATCGGCAACTGGGCCGATTTGGCAATGAAACGAAGCTTTTCGATGGTCATCTCCATGCTCTCGGCGATCTCCTCTTCCGTGGGCTTCCGCCCGAACTCCTGGGAGAGGGTCTTGGTGGTCTTCTTGATGCGAGAGATGGTTTCGTAGAGGTGCACCGGCAGACGGATGGTGCGGCTCTGATCGGCGATGGCTCGGGTGATGGCCTGGCGGATCCACCAAGTGGCATAGGTGGAAAACTTGTAACCCTTCTCGTGATCGAACTTTTCAGCCGCCCGAATCAGACCCAGACTGCCCTCCTGGATCAGATCCTGGAAGGAGAGGCCGCGGTTCATGTATTTTTTTGCGATCGAAACCACGAGCCGGAGGTTCGATTGCACCATTTTTTCCTTGGCGCGTCGCCCCAGCATCAGCCGACGCCGGAATTTGATCAGCGGCATTTCCACCAGGGCCGCCCATTCCTTGGTGTCGGGGTAGTGGCCCTTATCGGATTCAAACTGGGTGGCCAGCTCCTCAAGCTGCAGCAGATCGGCGATCTTGCGGGCCAGTTCGATCTCCTCATCCGGGCGCAGCAGCCGGATGCGTCCGATTTCCTGCAGATAGACCCGGATCGAATCCTCGGTGTAGACCCCCTTGGGGCCCACCTTGATGCTGGCAAGGGCTTTGGCTTTGGCGTCCTTTTTGTCGTCTTTTCCGAGCTTGTCGTCCGCCTCGAGCAGCAGGGCGTCGCTGTCATCAAAGTCGGTGTCAACCTCACTCCCTGCCAGTAGCGCGTCGGCGGCATCCTCGAGATTGGCCGATTCATCTGCGCCCGGGGCCGCCTGGCTCTTCGGGGCTGCCTTGGCAGCTGCGGATTTGGCGGGGCTGGACTTCGTAGCTCCCGCAGCCTTACGACTGCCCTTGCTGGTGGACGCCTCCATGGGCTTGATTTCACCGTTGCTGGAAACCGTGGCGATGATCTCGGGCTCAACCTTGGAGGTGACGCGCTTAGTGGCTGCTGGACTCATGGCTGTGGACGAACGGGGAGGGAGCGGGGAAGCGGCCGGATCGGCGCAGGACCGGGAGGTGGGCGGACCCGGGTGGCCGGGAAAGGTACAGGGAGCTGGCTGTAAAGAAAGATGTCCGAGGGGACTGGAACCAGCTGGAGGATGTTCTCGGGAGAGGACTCACCGGCCGAGGGGCAGCCGCTGCTGGGTTGCCGAGGGGGAGAATGGCAGCCTGAGCCTGAGAGCAGTGGCGGTAACCGTGGTGGGCGGGCGCTGCCGGAGAAAGGGCCGGAGCCAAGACAGTGCGGTCAGGGGTGGTCGCGGACCTGAGGAACCGGGGGGGGCCGGCGTCACAATCAAGGGTCTTCCCTCTGGACGGAACTCTGTCTGGTTCCGACAGCAGCCCGGTGGACTGCCCAACTTTTGCATCCTAGGAATTGCCTGAGACATCGGCAAGATTGGGGCCCAAGGTCGCCATCTCCACGGACCCGCCGGAGGCGGGCCCTGCCCCCTGGTTGGAGGTGTGGCTTGAAGCGGGTCAGGATGGTCGCATCTTCACCTATTCCAACCCCGCCGGCCTGACCGCGAGCCTGGGGGATCTGGTCCGGGTACGGCTCCAGGGCCGACCCCACACCGGACTGGTGGTGGGTCAGGGCCACGAGAGGCCCCCGGAACTCCATGGCAAGCTGGCCCTACCGGTCGAGGCCGTGCTCCAGAGCACCGCCGTGGATTCCCGCTGGCGCGCCCTGATCGAGGCGGTGGCCAGGGACACCCACACGAGTCTGTTCCGCTGCCTGAAAAGCGCCCTACCCCCCGGTTGGCTCGGCCAGCGTCCCAAGCGGGCGCCCCTGCCCGGGAGCGGGCAGTGGATTCTTGTTGAGCTCGGCGCATCGCCCCCAGAACCCTCAGCGAATTCCCGGGCCGGCCCTACGGCTCGCCAACGGCAGCTGCTCGTCCACCTGGCTGCCCACGGCCAGGGTCGGCTGCTGCGGGATCTGATCCGCGATGGCTTTAGCCGCTCCCTGTTGACCTCATTGGAGCAGCGGGGCTGGATCCGGCGACGCTCGGTGGCTCCCCCCGAGCTTGCTGTCGGGCTCACCGCCGGGGCAGACCCCTCCGGGTCGGTGGCGCTCGAGATCCCCCGTCCCGGCACCGCGGCCCAGAACGCTGCCATCGAGGCCATCAACGCTGCCCCCGGCGGCTCAGCCATGCTGCTCTGGGGCGTGACCGGGGCGGGCAAGACTGAGGTCTACCTGCAGGCGGTGAGCCGGGAACGGGCTGCGGGCCGCAGTGCCCTGCTGCTGGCTCCGGAGATCGGCCTCATTCCTCAGCTGCTCGATCGCTGCCGGGCCCGCTTCGGTCCCGGCGTTCTGGAGTACCACAGCGGCATGGGGGAAGCCGAGCGGGTGAGGGCGTGGCGCCGTTGCCTGGAGGCGGCGGACGGGCCGCCACTGGTGGCGGTGGGAACCCGTTCGGCGGTGTTTCTGCCGCTCGCGAAGCTCGGACTGATCGTGCTGGATGAGGAGCACGATGGGTCCTACAAGCAGGACCGGCCGATGCCCTGCTACCACGCCCGTGAGGTGGCCCGTCATCGGTCCCAGCTGGAGGGAGCCCGGCTGGTGCTCGGCAGCGCCACCCCCTCCCTGGAGACCTGGCTCCGCTGCCGGGGCCCCTCGGCAGACACCCTCCTGCTGGAGCTACCTGAGCGGATCGCCAGGCGCCCCCTGCCGCCGGTGCGCGTGGTGGACATGCGCCACGAACTGGCCGAGGGCCACCGTCGCCTGATCAGCCGCGCCCTGATGGAGCGCCTTCGCCAGTTGCCGGAACGGGGAGAACAGGGGGTGGTGCTGGTCCCCCGGCGGGGCTACCGAACCTTCCTGAGCTGCCGGAGCTGCGGCGAGGCGGTGCTGTGTCCCCACTGCGACGTGGCGCTCACGGTGCATCGTCAGGCCAGCGGCAGGGAGTGGCTGCGCTGCCACTGGTGTGACCACCGCGAGGAGGCGGCTCAGCGCTGCAGCCACTGTGACTCGACGGCCTTTAAGGCCTTCGGTGCCGGGACCCAGCGAGTTGTTGAGCAGCTGGCGGACGAGCTCGGGGATCTGCGCCTGCTTCGCTTCGATGCCGATACCACCCGCGGTCGGGATGGCCATCGGCGTCTGCTGGAGCGCTTTGCCGCCGGTGAGGCCGATGTGCTGGTCGGAACCCAGATGCTGGCTAAGGGGATGGACCTGCCGCGGGTGACCCTCGCGGCGGTGCTGGCCGCCGATGGCCTGCTGCATCGCCCCGACCTGCGCTCTTCGGAGACCTGTCTGCAGTTGCTGCTGCAACTGGCCGGGCGGGCGGGCCGGGGTGAACGCCCCGGTGAGGTGCTGGTTCAGACCTACAGCCCCGACCATCCGGTGATCCGCCATCTGGTGGATGGTCGCTACGGAGCCTTCCTTGAGGCGGAGGCAGAGTTGCGTCGGCGGGGCGCTCTGGTGCCCTTCAGCCGGGCCTGTCTGCTGCGCCTGGCGGGACCCTCCGCCGCCGCTACGGCCACCGCCGCCGCCACCCTCGCCAGCCTGCTGGCCGCCCCCCTGAGGGAGGCGGGATGGGCCCTGGTGGGCCCTGCCCCCGCTCCGGTGGCCCGGGTGGCTGGTCGCAGTCGTTGGCAGTTGTTGTTGCATGGCCCGGCGGGCTCCGCCCTTCCCCTTCCCTCCGGCACCGACCTTCAGGGTGCCCTGCCCAAGGGGGTGAGCCTGGCGATCGATCCCGACCCTTTGGAGCTCTGAGGGGCCCAGCTCACGCCGGAAGCTCGGGAAGGCCGAAGCCCAGCTGCCGCCTGAGCCGCTGGAGGCCCAGCACCAGCGGCAGGAGCAGCGCGATGGCGCAACTTCCGAGTCCGAGGGGGCTCCAGCGCCAGCAGCGGAGTTCCAGCCGGTTGAGGGATCCGAGCCGGAGCGGCCAGATCAGCCTGCCCCCTTGTGCGGCCTGCACGGGTTCGGGCTCGGCATGGCGCACGGCAGCTGCCCGCACCGACTCAAGGCCGATCGAGAGGTCCACGGCCGGCAAGAGTGGAAGCTCCCGTAGGTCGAGATCCAGCCAGACCCTCTGATCCACGCCCACCAGCCAGTTTCGCTCCCTCACCTCAAGCCTTGGTGCAGGCACGGATTCCCCCCCCGCTTCGCCGGCCGCCCGCACACTGGCCGCCAGGGCCGCCCGGGCCTGATCCAGAGGCAACACCGGGCTCTGCAGGAGCGTGGCGCCGCTGGCTTCGCGGCTGCGGAATCCCTCGCGCTCGAGGCTGGCACCCAGCCTTCGCTGCCAGGGCATGGCGGGACCTGTGCCGTTCCGCAGCTGATGGGTGATCTGGAGGCGGCCAGGGCCGGCGAAGCGGAGATCGGTGCGCATCTCCACGCATCCCCCCAGCAGGGAGGCCAGCAACAGCAACAGGAGTACCCCCATAGCCAGGGCGGCGAATCCCAGGGGGGGCCGGGTCGGTCCCACCGGCGGCGGCGGCGGATCCGCCTTCCTGCTGCGGCGCAGGTTGCGGGTCGTCGCTCCCAGCGACTCCAGCGACCCGGAGACGGGCAGATCCGGCAGCGTGATCGACCAGTCGCGGGGCCGTTGCAGGGCGGGAGCCTCCAGCACCATCTGCAAGGCCTTGCCCCGAGCACGCAGATCGGGATCCTGGCAGGCCCGCAGGCTGCGGCACCACACGGAGGCTGCCTCGCTTTGCCCCTGGCCCATCAGGGCCGTGGCCAGCAATAGCCGCAATTCGGCCCCCGCCGCCGTCAGGGCCGGGTGTTCCTCGGCCAGAGGTTCCAGCAGCCGCACGACTCTGCCGTAATCGCCCCGCTCGATCGCCTGATGGGCGGCCGCCAGGGATGGGGTGAGCTGGTCTTCCACCGTTCCCCGCGGTTCAGGGCGTGGGGCGAGCCGTGCGGCCCACCACCATGGTGCCGATCCCCGCATCGGTGAACACCTCGAGCAAAAGGGAATGGGGGTGGCGGCCATCCACGATGTGGGCGGCCGCCACCCCCTGGGCCAGGGCCCGGATGCAGCATTCGGTCTTCGGAGTCATGCCCCCGACCACCACCCCTTGGGCGATCAGTTCGCGAGCTTCCGAGAGGGTCAACTGGCGAATCAGAGAGCCTTGATCATCGCGGTCCAGGAGGATACCTGGGGTGTCGGTGAGCAGGATCAGCTTCACCGCCTGAAGGGAGGCCGCCAGTTCGCCGGCCACGGTGTCAGCATTGATGTTGTGGGCCTGCCCCTGGGCATCGGGGGCAACGCTGGAGATCACTGGAATGTATCCCTGGCTGAGCAGGGGGGCCAGCACGCTCGGGTCCACTGATTCCACCTCACCCACCAGGCCATTGGCCCCCTCCTGCCAGGGGCGGGCCCGCACGAGCTTGCCGTCGCTGCCGGAAAGCCCCACTGCCCTGCCTCCCACCTGGTTCAGACCGTTCACGATCTGTTTGTTGACCCGCCCCACCAGCACCATCTCGACCACATCCATGGTTTCGGCATCGGTGACGCGCAGGCCGTTGCTGAAGCGGGGCTCGATCGCCAACCGCTTGAGCCACTGGTTAATCTCGGGACCCCCTCCGTGGACCACCACCGGCTGGACGCCCACGCAGGCCAGCAAGGCGAGGTCACGGAACACGGCCTCCCGCAGGTCCTTCCGCACCATGGCGGCGCCGCCGTACTTCACCACAACCCGTTCCCCGGAGAAGCGCTGGATATAGGGGAGGGCCTCACTCAATACGGACACCCGCAGGGTGTCTTCGGGACTGACGTGGAAATCGGAGCTCAAGGCTGGAAGAGAGGGAAGGAGCTGGGAATCGTGACGGGCAGCCTCATTCGGGGCAACGCTGCGCTCGGCTGGTCCGGTCGCTGGCTATGGCCTGATGGCCGGACTGACCCGCCCTCAACCGGCCTTGGGCATGAGCCCGGAGTTGGCATGGCCTGGGGGAGGCCAGATGCTTCGGAGCCATCACCTTCAACCATCTTCACCGGCAGCGCTGAGCATCACATCCACCTGGCCTGGCGCCGGCTGACTGACGCTGCAGCGAAGGCCGGGACCAAAGAAACGCCCCAGCCTGTCCTCGAGGGCCTGCCAACGCTGGTAGGCCACCCCCTGGCAGTCGAAGCGGAGCAGGAGGCCATAGCGATTGGCTTCGTTCCGTTCCTCCACGCTTGCCAGCTGGGGGGGATTGTCCTCATCCCAGAGCTTGAGGGCCTCCAGGGAGCTCTCCAGGTGGGCTTTCTGGCCATAGCGCCAGCGGCTCACATCGGCGAGCAGACGGCTCAGGGCAAGGTTCTCTGGCTGTTGCCGTAACTCCCGCAGGGCCTGGGGGGGGGTGAGCCGCAGGGGAGGGGGGAGCTCCGAGGATTTCAGGGCCAGGCCCCCCAGCAGGATCGGAATGCCGTAGAAGATCGTGGGCAGGCTGAGGTTTGCGTTGTCGTTGAGATAAGCCACCGAGCCCACCACGGTGAGCAGGGCCCCCACCACGGTGACCAGGCTGCCTGGGGAGATCAGACGCGAAGAGAAGAGTGCTTGCATCGCACCATGATCCTGCAGGGAGGTCCAGGATGGTGAACATCGGCTGCCCACCCGCCAACCGCCATGAACTCCTCTACTTACCAGCCGCCTCAAGACGCCGCACCGCTGGAAGTGGCGGCCGATCCCGCCACCCTCAGCACCGACGAGTTAATGATGCAGCTTCGTCAGGACAGACTCTGGCTGCTTCGTCAGATCGATGCCGGCCGCTGGCCCCAGTGGAGGCTCGACCTTGCCGCTCTGGAGAGGGAACTCGGGCTACTGCTCGATCAGGCAGCCGAACGCGCGGGCACGGTCTAAGTCCGGGGGCGACGGCGATGGTGAACGATCCGGATTCAGAAGGGGATGTCGTCCTCTTCGTCAAATCCCTCTTGATCCGCGACCAGCGGAGAGGTATTCCATACCGGAGCCGCTGCCTCGGCCGGCTTGCCGGCGGGCGAGGCCGGGGTGGGTGCTGCCGCCTCCGGCTTGCTGACGCTACCGGTGGAACTGGCACGCCGCACTACGGGCGCGGGGGCAGGAGGCGCCATTCCTCGGTATTCCGCGGCCATGGGCGTTCCGCTGGAGCCTGCCCCCGAGGGGTGGAGGCGGGAGAGGGTGAATTCGGCCCGCTTCTCCTTCACGCCATCGGGGCGGCTCACGGTGTTCATCCGAAGCCGCCCCTCCAGCACCAAGCGCTGGCCCACCTGGACCCGGTTCTGCAGATCCTGGGCCAGGCTGCCCCAGCCCACCACCCGGATCTGGCCCGGGGGGTCGTCCGGACGCAGCCCATCGAACCTGACGGCCATCTCCGCCACCGGGGTCTGGTTGTCCTGGGTGTAGCGAATCTGGGGTGCCTCCAGCACCTCCACCTCCAGCAAACAGTGATTCACGCCCGGACCCACGGAATGGAGCACCCATCCTGATGCACGCCCGCCCAGCCCACCATCCGGGGAACCGGCTCTGGCTGTTGAGCGGAACCGGGGAGGGTCCCCTCTTGGCCAAGGCCCTGCTGGCGCGGGGCTGGCGGCTGCGGGTGTGGGTGGTGAGTGGTTCGGCGGCTCGTTCCTATCCGGTGGCCCCGACCCTGGAGTTGGCGGTGGGCCCGATCGGCGGCCCGCAGGCCGTGGCCGCGGCCCTGGTGCAGGCCGAGGTGGCAGGGGAGCGGCCGGTGTGGGTGGTGGATGCCACCCATCCCTTCGCCCGCCGCATCAGTGCCGACCTCGCGGCGGCCTGCCAACTGCTGGGCCAGCCGCTGCTGCGCCTCTTGCGGCCCCTGCTCCCTTGCGGCGGGGCCACCCTGCTGGAGGACTTGCATGCCTTGAGCACCATTCCCCTGGCCGGCCGCTCCCTGCTGCTGGCGATCGGAGCCCGCCACCTCGCCACAGCCATGGCCCACAGCCCCGGTTCCCGCCACCATGCCCGCATCCTGCCCAGCTCCTCGGCCTTGGCCCAGGCGATGGCGGCCGGGTTGGCGGCCGACCGGGTGGCCTGCCTTCACCCTTCTGAGGGGGGGGCGATCGAGCGGGCTCTCTGCCGGCGCTGGGGTATCGAGGCGGTGCTGTGTCGTCGCTCCGGCGGGGTCACGGAGTCCCTCTGGCATACGCTCAGCGCCGAATACGGCCTGCCCCTGCTGCTCCTGGAGCGCCCCGCGGAACCTGTCGGCCTGGAGTGCCACGGCCTGGGGAGCCTGCTCGATCGCCTGGGGACGCCAGAGTTGTGATGAGCGATCGATCTTGTCCATGGAACCAGCGGACGGCACGGCGGCGGCGTACCCATCGCCGTCGGATCCCCCAGGCTTTGTTGGGGTGTCGGGATTCAATGTCACGGCGGTCAAGCCGGCAATCGGCAGCTCTGGCGGTGGGCCCGATCGCATGGTCTGCGTGGTTTTGACCTCCGAGGCCACCCCGGAGCGGGCCGACGCCCTGGCCCGTGCCTTGGTGGAGCAACGCCTAGTGGCGTGTGTGAGCGTGCTGCCCGTACGCTCACACTATCGATGGCAAGGGGCGTTGGAAGCGGCTGATGAGGTGAAGCTGCTTCTCAAGACAACACCTGAGCAGCTCAGCGACCTTTATCAAGCTCTCCACGCTCTGCACGGCTACCAGACCCCGGAATGGATCGTGCTCGGAGGCATCAGTCGTGGTGACTACGGCCTCTGGCTGGGGGAGCAGCTGGGTTAGAAACCGAACAATCAAATTTTAGCCCAGGTGGGTGGCTACCAGATCAGGAAGGGAGGCGTGGGGCCTGGGGCCGAGCTGGGTGACCACCTGGCCGGCGCAGAGGGATCCCAGCTGACCGCAGCGCTCCAGGCTTTCGCCGCGGGTGTAGCCATAAAGAAATCCGGCTGCGTAGAGGTCGCCGGCACCGGTGGTGTCCACCAGATCGCCGAGCCGGTAGGGAGGAATCACGAGTGTGTCCTGGCCGCTGAGTATCACCGAGCCCTGTTCACTGCGGGTGAGGGCCGCCACCCTGCATCGGCCCCGCACCTGATCGGCGGCGGCTTCGAAGGAGTCCGTTTCATAGAGGGAGCGGATCTCCGCCTCATTGGCGAAGAGCACATCCACATGGCCATCCACCAACTCCTGGAAGCTGGCGCGATGGCGATCCACGCAGAAGCCATCGGAGAGGGAGAGGGCCACCTGGCCGCCGCTGCCGCGCACCACCTCGGCAGCGGCAAGAAAGGCCCGTTTGGCCTCCTCGCTGTCCCACAGGTAACCCTCCAGGTAGAGCACCTCGGCCTGGCGCACCAGGTCCAGGTCGAGATCGGCCGGATCCAGGCCCACCGAGGCGCCCAGATAGGTGCACATGGTGCGTTGGGCATCGGGGGTGACCAGGATCAGGCAGCGGGCCGTGGAGGGGCCGCTCTCGGCCGCGGGGGTTTCGAAGCGAGCTCCCACCGACCGGATGTCGTGGGCGAAGATCGCGCCAAGTTGGTCGTTGCGAACCCGGCCAATGAAGCCGGCCCGCCCCCCCAGTTGGGCGATGCCGGCCAGGGTGTTGGCCGCCGATCCGCCTGATGTCTCCAGGCCCGGCCCAACGCTGGCGTAGAGCCGTTCAGCCTGCTGTTCGTCCACGAGGGCCATGCTGCCCTTGCTGAGGCCATGGCTGGCCAGGAAGGCGTCGTCGGCTTGCACCAGCACGTCCACGATGGCGTTGCCGATGCCGACCACATCCAGGGTCTTGGGGGAGGAGGTCACGGAGGTTGGTGGGGGTGAGGGAAGCAGGGGCGTGGTCAAGGGGAGGCCGCCTAGACACTCAGGAGGGCGCGCTTGGGTCCGTGGATCGGATCCTCCACCACGATCGTCTGATCGCGTTGGGCTCCCAGCGACACGATGGCGATCGGCACCTCCATGAGTTCGGCCAGGAAGCGGAGGTAGGCGCGGGCGGTGGCGGGAAGGTCCTCCAGCTTGCGGCAGTCGGCGGTGGAGCACATCCAGCCGGGGTGGGTTTCGAAGATCGGACGGCAGCGTGCGAAATCATCGGCGCTGGAAGGGAAGTACTCGATCCGCTGGCCATCGAGTTCGTAGGCCACGCACACCTGGATCTCATCGAGCTCATCGAGCACATCGAGCTTGGTGATCGCGAGGCAGTCGAGGCCATTCACCTGCACCGCGTAGCGGCCGATCACGCCGTCGAACCAGCCGCAGCGCCGGCGTCGGCCGGTGGTGGTGCCGTATTCGCCGCCGCGGTCGCAGAGGTGGTCGTTGAGGCTGCCCTCCAGTTCGGTGGGGAACGGACCCTCGCCCACCCGTGTGGTGTAGGCCTTCGCCACGCCGATCACCCGGTCGATCAGGGTGGGGCCCACGCCGGCACCGACACAGGCCCCTCCCGACACCGGGTTGGAGGATGTCACGTAGGGGTAGGTGCCGTGGTCGAGATCGAGCAGGGTGCCCTGGGCCCCCTCAAAGAGGATGTTCTTGCGGGCCCGGGCTGCCTCGTGGATCGTGCGCGTGCAATCCACCACATGGGGGGCGAGACGCTGGCCATAGCTGGCGTACTCGGCGATCACCGCCTCGGGATCGAGGGGATCGAGGCCGTAGACCTTCTGCAGGAGGTCGTTCTTCTCGGCCAAGGGGCCCAGCAGGCGGTCCCGCAGGCGTTCGGTATCGAGCAGGTCGATCACGCGGATGCCGTTACGCTCCGATTTGTCCGCATAGGTGGGGCCGATGCCGCGGCCGGTGGTGCCGATGCGACGGTCGCCGCGGCGCTCTTCCATCGCCTGGTCCAGCAGGCGGTGATAGGGCATGGTCACATGGGCGGTGCCGGCAAGCTTCAGGCCCTTGACCTCAATCCCGTAGCTGCGGAGCATGTCGAGTTCGCCCAGCATCACCTTGGGATCTACCACCGTGCCCGATCCGATCAGACAGGTGGTGTCCGGATAGAGAATTCCTGAGGGAATCAGGTGGAGCTTGAGGACACGGTCACCAACGACGATCGTGTGGCCGGCATTCACTCCGCCCTGATAACGCACCACCACGTCGGCGGAACGGCTCAGCAGATCGGTGATCTTGCCCTTCCCTTCGTCGCCCCACTGCGCTCCGATGACGACAACGTTGGCCAAGGACACAGCGGCCCGGAGCCGCTTGGAAGCACAACCAGAAAGGTTCTCAGATCAACGGCCCTTTCGTCAAAAAACTGGGAAATCCGTTGCTTGCCCCCCAAGGAGGCGCTAGGCCTCAGGCGCCGCGCACCACGCTGGTGGATGCCCGCTGGAGTTCCTTCTCGAGGCGGCTGCGCAGGGCATCCGGCAGGGGACGATTCGCGTAATTGGCGTAGTGGCCCGCCAGGGAGTTCAGGGCGGTCTGCATGGTGGTGAAGGATCCCAGGCCATTGACGTCTCGGCGAGGCCGGTAGCGCGCCATGTAGTCGTTGATCAGGCGTCGGACGTCCGCCTCGGCCTGGTCATGGCCCGGATCATCCTGGGGAAGGGCGATGGTGGTCAGCAGGGTTTGGGCCACGCTCACGGTGTCGTCCACGTAGTTGCCGGTGAGGCCGTCTGCGGCGCCGGAGCAAGCGGTGAGGCTCAGACACAAGCTGAGCCCGAGGGCCAGCATGGGGCGCAGGGCGGTTGCCGTCAGGGCGTCCACCAGGCGCCGGGCCCAGCGGCTAATCCGGGGCAGGAGGGCGGCCATGGATGCGTGTGCGGATTAGAGTGATCTTACGGGCGAGCCTGTGGGGCTCGGCTGATGGGCCGGATCTCAGCTCTCAACGCCGCTCTCCAGGCCGGAGCGGCCCGCCGGGATCACCTCCAGCAGGGCCTCGAGGGCTGCTTCGACTGCCAGATCTCGCCGTTGGCCGTCGTCACGACATACCAGTTCAACCTGGCCAGCGGCGGCGCCGCGACCCACCACAACCCGCCAGGGGATGCCGATCAGATCGGCATCCTTGAACTTCACGCCGGCACGCTCATCGCGGTCGTCGAGAAGGGCATCGACTCCGGCGCTGCCCAGGCGGTTGTAGATCTCCTCGGCGAGGCTCACCTGCTGGGGATCCTGGGCGCTGGCGCTCACCACGATGACCTCGAAGGGGGCGATCGCTAGCGGCCAGCGGATGCCGTTGGCATCGTGGTTCTGCTCCACCGCCGCCTGGGCCAGCCGCGACACCCCGATGCCGTAGCAGCCCATCCAGAGGCTCTCCTCGGTGCCTTTCTCGTTGGTGAACCGGGCCTCCATCGCATCGGAGTATTTCCGGCCCAGCTGGAAGATGTGGCCCACCTCGATGCCGCGGGCCGCCGCCAGGGTATGGCTCGGGTCGTGCAGGCAGCGATCTCCCGGTTGGGCCGCCCGCAGGTCCACCACCTCGGGGCGCAATCCCAGGCCGGCCCAGCCGGCCCCGATTCGATGCTGATCCACCTGGTTGGCGCCGCACACGAAGGCCGTTAGGTCAGCGGCGGTGGGGTCGGTGAGGCGCAGGAAGCGAGTTGACAGGCGTGGGCGCTGCGGTTGGGGCAGGGCCGCAGCACCGGCGAATCCTGAGCTGGATTCCAGTCCGTCAGGGACAAGGGAAGGGCATGCTGCCGTCAGCACTCCATCCTCCAGATCCGGTCCCAGATAGCCCAGGGGGACGGCGGAAAGATCAACGGCCAGTCCTTCGCTGCGGTTCAGCTCAGCGACCAGCTCGCCGCTCAATGGATCGATTCCCAGCAAGACACCATGGCCGCCAGCCAGCCGGGCCGAGACCGCGTTGGCCAGCTTCACCTCGTTGAGCTGCTGGTCACCCCGCAGGCTGATCAGCAACGGCTGACGGTGGCCATCCTCGAAGCGGGCCAGCAGCAGCAGCACCTTCACCAGCTGGCTGGCATCGAATCCATGGGCGTCCACCAGTTGCTCGATCGTGGTCTGGCCCGGGGTGGGAAGAAGATCGCCGCTGCCCCCGCTCCGCAGCCCCCCTTGCAGCGCCACAGGCGCGGGAGGCAGGGACACCGCCCGCTCCTGGTTGGCGGCATAGCGTCCGTCGGTACTGGTGAGGATGAGGTCCTCGCCCGCGTCGGCGGTGACCATGAACTCCTGGCTGGCGGAGCCGCCGATCGCACCGCTGTCGGCTTCAACGGCCACGGCTTTCAGTCCGCAGCGGCGGAAGATGCGCCGGTAGGCCCCATCCATGGCCGCATAGGTCTTGTCCAGTGAGGTCTCGTCGGCGTGGAAGGAGTAAGCGTCCTTCATGATGAATTCACGCCCCCGCATCAAACCGAAGCGGGGACGGATTTCATCGCGAAACTTTGTCTGAATCTGATAAAGATTCACCGGCAATTGTCGATAGGAACGCAATAGGTCCGCCGCTAGGGCCGTGATCACCTCCTCATGGGTTGGGCCGAGCCCCAGTTCCCTACCTTGACGATCCTCCAGGTGGAACATGATGCCTTCACCGGCCGTATAGCCTGCCCAGCGGCCGCTGCGTTGCCAGAGATCGGCCGGCTGCAGCTGCGGCAACAGGGTTTCAAGGGCGCCCGTTGCATCCATCTCCTGGCGCACGATGGCGGAGATCTTCTGCAGCACACGCCAAAGAAGGGGCAGGTAGGCGTAGATCCCAGACCCCAGTCTGCGGATGTAACCGGCCCTCAACAGCAACTTGTGGGAGGGTATTTCGGCTTCGGCCGGATCATCGCGCAACGTCACCAGCATGAGGCGGGAGACGCGCATGACCCAGAAATCACCAACTATAAGGCCAATATTACCACTTGAGCAGAAGGGCCCGACGCGAAGGTTTCGCCGATAACCAAACCCTGCAAAAACCTCTGCTAGGGTCCCGAACCACAGTGCCTAAGCCCGTAACAACCCATGTTGTCCCAGTCCGATGCTGCCCAAACTGGTCCCAAAGGGTCCCACGGGCAGCCTGCTGGCCAGGGGTATGGCTCACCATTGGTCAGCGAGGTCATGGCCGGAGCCCTTGCCCAAGCCGGCGGCGCGGCACCTGAAGATTCTTTGATCATGATCGATGACGTTCAGAAGTGCCTCAACCGATCGCGGGCCTCGGTGTATCGCTACACCAACACCGACCCCCGCAACCTCAACCCGCCTTTTAACCCCCGCAAGCTCAATCCCGAATACCGCAGCGATCAGAAGGAGCCGCTTCTCTTTCATCCCAACGAGGTGGCCCGGTTTGCCAGGGATGTGCTGCGGATCAAAGAGGTGACGGTGGAGGTGCTCAACTCCCCTTCCACCGCTACCCAGCATCTTCTCGGCTCCATCCTTGAAGAGCTGCGCGCCATTCGACAGCGGTTGGATGCGCTCGATGGGCTACCCACCACCCACGTCACCCCCCGCCAACTTCACAACCAGTCCCGACCGGCTGCATGATCGGGTCGCTGGTGTCAGAATAAATTTCTCATTATCACGGCATTTCCCTGCCGCTCCAGTGGTCCGCAGGTTTTGCGTGCCACCAATCCATGGATTCTGTCCCCAGCCGGCGCAGCGAGCGCCTTGCCCTCCTGCCCGATTGCCGAACCTCGGTTTCCTCCGAGCCACCACCACCCTCGGATGCCGCCGGAGAGGGTGATGAGGATCCTCCCAGTCGGGACGCCTCCCGACGTTCCAGGGGCCTGTCTCCAGCGGCCCTTACCCCACCCCTGCGCCCGACCCGCGGCGACGCGCCAACCGCGCCCATGAACAAGGTGGCGCACACCGATCGTTTTCCGGTGAGCCCCCCCGACCCCAGCGAAGATCTCGGCCAAGGGCTCGGCCAGGGACTTCATTGGCTCGGTGGCATGGCCATCGCTCTGCTCACGTTGCTCGTTCCCTTAACCAGCGTGGTTCTGGACCGCGAGGATCAACCGACCGGCTCGCTCCTGCCTAGGGTGTCGAGTAGCGGCCAGATTCATGGATCTCACTACCCTTCCGGCCTGTCCAGCACCAGGGTTGGTGAATCTCCTGGTGGAGATACCGGCAGGAAGTCGTAATAAGTATCAGTTCGATCCTGCTACCGGGGTGATGGTTCTCGATCGGGTGCTGCACTCTTCGGTGCGATATCCCTTCGACTACGGCTTCGTGCCCGGCACCCTGGCAGAGGATGGAGCCCCCCTTGACGGCATGGTGATCATGGATGAACCGACCTTCGCGGGATGCCTGATCCGTGCCCGGCCGATCGGTTGTCTGGACCTGATCGATAGCGGCCATCGAGACGGCAAGTTGCTCTGCGTGCCCGTAGCCGATTCCCGCAAGGATGGGATCACAAGCATCGACCAGATTGCCCCCACCCAGCTGGCGGACGTGACGGAGTTTTTCCGCACGTACAGGAGCCTGGAGGGCCGCACCATCACGATCCTCGGCTGGCTTGATCACGGGGCGGTGCCGGAGTTGCTGGCGCGGTGCCGGGCGGCGGCCGCTGCTGGGCTTTAGTCGCGGCGCTGCAGCAGGAACCCTTCCACATCAAGCGCCTGGTACACCGGAGCGGGATCACCGAAACCGGCGGCTTCCACCAAGGCAGTGAGCCTGGACAGACCGATCGGGTGCAGACCTGTGGTGAGGTCCGCTATCAGCGCAACTCTGGCGGCAGCATCCGCGCCTGGGATCGGCAATGTCTCCCGATCCACCACGGTGGTGGCGTCGGTGGCGACGCCACTGGCCCGCTGGAAGCCGAGACGGGCTTCCCGAAGCTGCTGCTGGATCGGCGAGCGTTCCGGCTGCATCAGATCCACCAACACCACCTGGCCGCCTGGCCGAAGGCTGCGGGCCAGGGCGGTGAGAAAGGCCAGCTTGCTGCCATCGTCGGGAAGGGCCTGAAGCACCAGCACGGCCAGGGCGCCATCGAAGCGGGCCTGGGCCTCAAGGCTTTCGACGCTGGCCTGCTGCCAATCGATGCCGGCTTGGCCCGGCAACCGTCCGCGGGCCAAGGCGAGCATGGCGGCGGAGGGATCCAGAGCGGTGAGCTGCCAGTCGGGACGCTGGGCGCGGGCCTCGAGCAACTCGGCTCCGCTGCCGCAGCCCGCCACCAGCACGGAGGCGCCTTGGGCGGTGGCGAGGGGTGAGGCCGCGAGCAGCGCCACCCCCAGCCTGGCGAGGCTGGCATAGCCCGGAATCAGCCGGGTGACGATCTGCTCGTAGTAAGTCTCCACCATTTCAGGTACCTCGGATTCCACCACTGCCTCCAGCCCTGGTTCTACACATACCTCAATCCCAGACTTAATCCCAGCCTCAATCCCAGCCACGGAACTCCAACCTGACCAAACCATCGTAGTCAGGGATCCATCAACCGGAATCCCGTCCGCGCGACCACACCCAGGGGCCCGATCGCCAACACTCGATTGCGGAGCTGGGCCATTCGGAGGGGGGAGTGGGCTGGGCGTGCCTTAGGTTGGGCGGCGCCGTATCCCCCGACAACCGTGCCCACCATCCGTTTTGACCAGGAAGGCCAGCAGGTGGGTTGCATCGAGGGCGCCAACCTCCGCAAGGCGGCCCTAGACGCAGGAATCAACCCCTACAAGGGCCTGAACAACTTCAATAACTGCGGTGGCCTCGGCCAGTGCGGCACCTGTGTGGTGGAAGTTCTTGAGGGGGCTCGCAATCTTTCTCCCCGCAGCGATGTGGAAGAGGTTTACCTCGCCGATCGTCCCGCCAGCTACCGCCTCAGTTGCCGCACCACCGTCAACGGGGATGTCACGGTCCGCACCCGTCCCTCCGAAGGGGTGGGCAAGGGGTCCAACAGCCTCGTGGGTGCCCTCAAAGCGCTGGTGGGTCGCGGCTGAGTCTCACCAGGTTCATCCGCCTGACCCACCACCGATACCTCCACCCCCATTGAACGGCAGCGTTCGCCTCTACGCTTATGGGCCCTGCGGAACCTGCCGCAAGGCCCTTGCTTGGCTTGCAGAGCAGGGCATCAGCGCTGAGGTGCTTGACATCACCCGCAATCCCCCCTCCAGGCACGAGCTTGAGGAGGCTCTCAATCAGCTTGGATCGCGGGCTCGCCTGTTCAACACCAGCGGCCAGCGTTACAGGGCTCTGGGCGCAGACCGGGTCGCCGCCATGGACGACGGTGCCGCCCTTGATGCCTTGGCGGCTGATGGGATGCTGATCAAACGTCCCTTTCTGATCACGGCCCAAGGGAGGATCGTCACCGGTTTCCGTCCGCTGGAGTGGCAGAGCCTGCTGAGGCCCCCGGAGGTGAAGTGATGGCGCTTGTCGACTTATCGCCCTGCACAATGATCTGATCGAGTTCCTCGATTAACACGCCCACCCCGGCACGACTGATCTGGCGTAGGTAAGTGCGCTTCACTTCCTCGATCAGGGTGCAGAGCAGCTCCTGGGAGCGTTCCAGAGCCGGGCCGCTCTCCAGGGCCATGGCCAGCTCCTCCCAGAAGCGGTCCACGAAGCGTTGCAGCAGAGCCAGTTGTTCATCATCCCGACGCCCTAGGCGGGTGCCGGTGCTTCGGGTCAGGTCGAGCAGGCTGTCCACCACTCCCCCTGCCAGTTGGCGGCTGAAGCCCCTCTCCACCTCCAGCACCGGCTGCAGCTGGCGCAGGGGAGGTGGAACGATCGCACTCTGGAGACTCTGCTGCAGGGCGTGACCGAGAACCCCCTCCAGTTCCGGTGCCAGTCGGGGCGCCACCTGCACCAGCAGCAGGGGTGCCCAGATCCTGATCAGTTCCACCAGCTCCCGCTGCTCGTGGTTCACCACCGTCTGGTGGGACCGCAGCGATCGGATCCTGGCCGGCCAGCGCGGGGAGCGGATCAGCTGCTGCAGGCCATCCAGAAGTTGGAGAGCGAGCACCTCAAACAACTCCACCGCCAGCAGCGCCACCACGCCCCTGCTCACCACCGCCCTCAGTGGTTCAATGCTGATCAGGCCGCTGGTCTGCAGACGTTCGAGCACCGGCGCCAGCCGCAGCCAGCGCCAGAAGGGGAGCAGCAGGGGCAGATCGATCCAGCGCCTGAGGAAGGCATCGCGCCAGCTCAGCCCGGGCAGTCGACGCCGCAGCCGCACGGCCCGCAGCAGGATGTCCACAGCGAAGACGCTTTGGAACAGCAGCAGGTCGATGCGCCAGAAGTGGTCGGTGGGGCGACCGTTCTCATCGATTGATCGCCAGTAGTTCGTGGCTACCAGCGGGAGCACCTGCTCGTTCCAGAAGCGCCGTTCCTGGCTCCATGGATGGCTGGCCATCCAGGCGGGGCTCAACAGTGTGGAGGCGGATTGTTTTGCGGAGTCAATGTTGGCCCGCTGGCGCAGCCGGCCCTTGATCTTCTCCAGGGTGCCGCTTGCTCCTGAGGATTGGAAGGGGTTGGTGTCGATCATCTGGAGGGTGGCCTCAAGCTGCTCCTGCAGCAGGGCCCGCTGCGTCGGGTTCGGCGTGCTGGTAGCCGCCCCCTGGCCGGGGCCCGGGGTCATTGCCGCATCCAGGGCCCGGAACTGGCGCAGATAGGCGCTGGTCTCCCGGTGCGGTCCGATCCCCTTGATTGGATCCACCCACGGGGTGATGTCCGGCAGGATGGTGAGCGGCACCACCAGAGGCACGGAGGGGATCGGATAGAGGTTCCGCTGCAGCCAGAAGGTGCGGAGAGGTACGTAGGTGAGATCGAAGCCCACCAGTACCAGATTGAAGGTCGCCCAGAGCGCCACCGATCGGTCCCAGAGGCGGCCGATACGGCTGCCCTGGGGCGATGGGATCCGGTGCCAGCGGGGTCGGGCCATCGAAGGGATCCCCCAAGGTGCGTCTAATCTGCCTGGCTACAACGATCGCCGCCCCAGGAGTGCCTTGACGCCAACCAAGACGCCCATGGATCCCCTCGTACCGGATCCCTCCTCGGCGAATTCCCGGCCTGGCGATACCCCCTCCGGGGAGCACCCGGCTCCGCCGGCTTCTGAAGAGAGCGCCTGGGAGTTCTGGCGCAGCGTTCTGATCACCCTGGCGATCGCCCTTGGGATCCGTCAGTTTCTGGTGGAGGCCCGTTACATCCCCTCCGGTTCGATGCTTCCAGGGCTGCAGCTCCAGGATCGGCTGCTGGTGGAGAAGCTCAGCTTCCGCAACCGCCTGCCCCGCCGCGGCGAGATTGTGGTGTTTCACGCCCCCCAGCACTTTGACCCGGTGTTGCTCTCCCAGGGCAGCGGCGCCGGGCCCCTGCAGTGTCTGCTCGTGAACCTCCCCCTGATCGGTTCGATCCCCGGGCTCGAGCAGCCGGCCTGTGACGCCTACATCAAGCGGGTGGTGGGACTGCCCGGGGAACGGATGACGGTGGATCCCCGCGGCAGAGTCAGCATTGATGGCAAGCCCCTGGCGGAGCCTTACGTCAGCAACACCTGTCCGGTGGATTCCCGCGGCCTGGGTCCCTGTCGCACCCTGAACGTGGTCGTTCCACCGGGCCACATCGTGGTGCTCGGCGATAACCGCGCCAACAGCTGGGATGCCCGCTTTTGGCCGGGGGGCCCCTTCCTGCCCCGCAACGAGATCATCGGTCGGGCCTTCTACCGCTTCTATCCATTCAGCACGATGGGGGCACTGGGACCAGCCAGTCCTTTGGCTCGCTGAGGCCCGAGGCCACTACCCGGCCCCGGAATGGCCCCTGCGCTGCTTCGGGACGGTTGGCCGCCAGGGAAGGATCAAGGATTGGGGCGAATCCTCCCGGCGCTTTCGGGTCGAACAGGATCCAGTCGCTGCTTCCGGCCTCAAGCTGGGAGGGCGGCAGACCCAGGAAGCCACAGGGACCCCAGCACAACACCTGCCACAACTGCCGGGGACTCCAGGTTCCCCCGGCCACCAGGGCATCCCAGAGCAGGGGCAGCACCAGTCCGTGGCCGGCCAGCCCGGGTCGGCGCTGGTCGAGGGGCAGTAGGCGCTCCTCCGCGTCGAGGGCCTCGTGCTGCACCGCCACGGCGCTGAGGGTGCCATCCGCCAGGCCGGCGATCAGGGCTTCCCGGTCAGCGGGACCCCCGAGGGAGGGCACCATTCGCCAGCCCTCGGCGGAGGGATCCAGGCTGCCGCTGTCGGCCAGGAGGTGCCACCAGCCCACGCTGGCCTGGGACTGGCCCCGCCGCTGACGCAGCAGCTCCACCCCTTCGGCCGTGGAGAGGTTCATCAGCCGCAGGCAGGCATCCGGCAGGGCATCGGCAAGGGTGAGCAGGCTCTGGAGCGGAAGAAGCTCACTGAGGACCGGGTCCACCGGCCAGCCGCCCCGCAGCGCTTCCACCCGTTCGCGCACAAAACCCTGCTGGGTGAGGGAGAGATCGCGCGGGGCCACCAGCACCGGATGGGGCCCGGTCTCCCCCAAGCGCAGGCCCCGCTCCAGCAGGGCCAAGGGTGGCAGGGTTGTGGATCCGGCCAATCCGCAAGCCCCGGCAGCGAGTTGGTCGGCATGGGGGGCCAGCTCCCGGTCCTCCCCCCCCTGGCTGAAGGAGCCCCAGAGCAGGAGCCTGAGGGGTTCGGGCCAGGCCAGATCCAGGCTCTCCGGCCGGTCTCGCCAGGGTCGGGCCCTGGGAAGCAGGGCCACGGTGCCGTAGCCCCCGAATCGGGCCGCATCGGCCAGGGAGGCGAGGGTTTCGGCCCTGCCGAGCCGGGGATCCTCCAGAACGCTGTGGGGATCAACGAGGGCCGGGCCCAGCCAGAGGTTGGACGCCTCAAACTCCACGGGGCTCCCCAAGCCCGCCATCACCTCCAAGCTGGACGGCTCCCCGGCCACGGGGTTGCCCAGGATCGTGGCCAGGCGCGAGTCTTCCAGCAGCACATCGGCCCGTCGTTCGCGACTGTCGGGGCCCTCCAGCAGGTTCACCTGCCGCAGCAGAAGGGGAGCGGGCATCGGGGAAGATTCAGAGGGCGCCGGCTGCGGTGCGGTCGAGAACTCCCCCAAGGTGGCCGGTGAGATTAAGGCAGGCCACCACGGGAGAGCCGGCTGCCCCGGTGGGGTAATCGATCACCGTCACGCCCCCATTGCCTTGCTTCACCGCCCAGATGTCGGCCGGCGTGAGGCCGAGGAGGGCGCAGAGGATAGTCTTGTTCACTGCATCGTGGGCCACCACCAGAGCCGTTTCGCCGGGATCGAGGCCCGCCACGATGTGGTTCCAGGTGGCCAGGGAACGGTTCCACACCTGCTGGATCGTTTCCCCCTCGGGCATCTGCACCGTTTCGGGGGCCCGTTTCCAGTCGCGCAGGAGCTGGGGCCAGCCTTCAGCGATCTCCTGCTCGAGGCAGCCCTCCCAGAGGCCATGGCCGATCTCCATCAGGCCGCGGCTACTGGTGAGAGGCACGCTGGGGTGGGAGCGCAGGATCACTTCGGCCGTCTGGCGGGGGCGGGCCATCGTGCTCGTGTAGGCCCGCTGGATCGGCACATCCGCGAGAAAGTTCCGTGCCGCTTCCGCCTGGGCCAGGCCGTTGGCGTTGAGAGGGATGTCGATCTGCCCCTGGAAGCGGCCCTGGCGGTTCCAGTCGGTCTCGCCATGACGCACCAGCAGCAGGCGGGGGCCGGCGCCCTTCGGCGGCAGGGCCTCCTCGAGATGGGCCGTGCCGTTATGGGACTCGATCTGCACATCCAGCTCCCCATCGGCATTGCGACTGATGTTGAGCACCGAGAGGGCGGCATTGTCGAGGCGGAGCCGGCGGAAGCGCGCCACCGGCAGCCCCAGCAACTGCAGCATCAGGCAACGGAGGATGGCGTTGTGGGCTACCACCAGCACCGTCTCGGTGCCGGCAGCTTCGAGACTGTCTAGATGGTCGGCCAGGAGGCGATCGGCGAAGCGCCCGGCTTGGTCCATCAGCTCCAGCAGGGGGCGGTAACGCCTGCCGTCGGGATGCTCGAGCTCCAACGTTTCTGGAGCTTCCCGCCAGCGGCGCTCCTGTTCAGGAGCGTGGAGCAGAAGATCCTCACGCCGGAGGCCGCTCCAGGGAGCGAGGTCGATCTCCAGGAGTTCTTCCACGTGGAGCGGGTCCTGGGGGGAACCATGGGCCTCCAGCAGCAGGGCGGCCGTCTCGCGGGCGCGCTGCAGGGGGGAGCTATAGATCGCCTTGAGGGGCACATCCGAGAGGGCATCGCCGGTGCGGCGGGCTTGCTGGACGCCTTCCTCGGACAGCGTGGAGAGGTCGTCGCGGCCCTGGATCCGGCGTTCCTTGTTGAAACTGCTCAGGCCATGGCGAACGAGCAGGATCCGGAGGGGCACGGGTCTTGCGCCGCGGGGATCCCATCGTATGGGAGCGGTTTCGTGGGGCCCGCTGCCCGGGTCCGCCCCTTCCATGCCGGGAAGGCCGCACCGGGCCGGGAGGGAAGGCCATCGACGCTGGGATCGTCCGTCCAGGCAGGGAACAAGGGAGAATCGCCCCACTTTCCGCCATGAGGCTGCGGTTGAACCAACCCCGACCGGGCCTGCCCCCTTCCCCTCCGGCCGCGGCGCCAGCGCCCAGCTGGAAGGTGCTGCTGGCCCTGCTCAGCCTCTCCCTGAGCGCTCTTCTCTGGTTTGAGGGCCTGGCCAGCAGCCTCACGCGTCCCTCGGTGGGCGGGAATCTCGATCTGCACCAGCTGGAACTGGCCACCTTGGTAGCCGATGTGGCTCCATCGAGGCTCACCACCCTGGTGGCAGGGGAAGCCCCCCGCTCCAGGCTGGTGGAGCAGCTCGCCCTCCAGGTGGATGGAGGGGATTCACCGGCTCCGGCGCTGCAGAGGTTGAAGCTGGCCCTGCTGGAACGCCCTTCGGATCCGGCCCGTGCCGAGGCCCGGCTGCGGGAGCTGCTTCCCATGGTGGAGGCAACCCGCCGCCCGCTCCTGGAAGCCCTGCTGCGGGGGGGCGACACCCTTCCGCCAGCGAACCTGAATGGGGTTTTGGAGCCCTGGGCGGCTCCCCTGCTGGTGCGCCAGCTCAGTTGCGAGCAGCTCGGCGGCCCGCAGCGCCAGTGCCCCGCCTTCCGCGGGCGCCAGCCGCTCCTGCTGCGGCTTCTGGCGGTGACCCTGATGCCCGCTCTCCTCCTGATGGCGGGGGTGCTGCTGTTGGGCCGGGAGTTCTGGTTGCTGGCCCGCGGCCGGCTGGCCTCGCCCCCAGCCCTGGTGGGTCCGCCCCTGGGCCTGGTGGACACCACACTCCTGATCGCCGGCGGCTTCGTGCTGATCGGTGAGGTTCTGCTGCCTCAGCTGCTCCAGCGGCCCCTTCAAACCACCCTGCTCAGCGTGACCGGATCGGCCGCCCTGGCCCAGGGTCTTGAGGTGCTCCTCCTCTACCTCTCCCTCACGGTGGTGCCCCTGCTGCTGCTTTGGCGCCTGCTTAGCGGTGCCGACGGGGTTCCAGCCGGCGGTTGGCTTCAGTGGGGCTGGCGGCCCCCCACCACGGCCCTCCGTCAGGCCTTGCAGATGCTGCTGCTCGTTGTTCCGGTGGTGGCGCTGGGGGGCTGGCTCGTTCAGATCCTTTGGAGTGACCCAGGCGGTAGCAATCCGATGCTCGAACTGGTGCTCCAGGGCTCCGACCCCTGGGCCCTGGCCTGCTTTGCCGTCACCGCCGTGGTGGTGGCGCCCTTCTTTGAGGAGATCCTCTTCCGGGGGGTGCTGCTGCCTGTGCTCGGCACCTGGCTCGGGCCTACCGGCGCGGTGCTGCTCAGCTCGGCCCTGTTCGCTGCCGCCCACCTCAGTCTGGCGGAGTGGATCCCCCTATTCCTGCTGGGCATTGGTCTGGGGTTGCTGCGCCTGCGCTCGGGGCGCCTGGCCTCCTGTGTGCTGCTGCACGCCCTCTGGAACGCTCTTACCTTTACGAATCTGCTTTTGCTGGGGAGCTGACGAGCCGCTGCGCCGGCTTGCCTGAGGGGTCGTTGGGTGGTTCACTTGCGCAGCCTCTCCATCCGTACTTGGTCGCCCTCTTCACCTCCGATCCATCAACGAAACGGGCCGGTCTCCATCTCCCTTCCCCTGCCGATCGGGCCGGGCGTCGTTCGCGCCGCTCAGGGTCCCTGCAGGTGCTCCAGGGTTCCCTCTCCGCCCGGCGGGTTGAGCGCCAGTCCCCCCTGATGGCCGGGCTGCACCGCATCACCACGGGGGTGCTCACCGGTCTCGGTGTTTCGGTGGTCGGCTTGAGTGCCCTCAGCTTCCACTGGCAGAGCGTTTGGGCGGCTAACTACAACCATTTGCAGGCCTCCCGCACCCTGGAGCAGAAGCTGCAGGAATCGGCTGCCCTGCTCGAGCAGCACCACCTCTCCGCTGTGCGACGCCCCGGTCAGCTGGTGCCCACCAGCAGCCAGCAGCTGCTCCATCTGGTTCCTCCTCCCGTCACCGCCTCCTCCCGGGGTCTCCCCCTCCTGGCCACCCTGCCGCGCCAGCCCATTCCGGCCGGCTACTGATGGCAAGGGCCTCCACCCGACGTCACCCCCCCGGGGGCCCTGTCACCGATCTGCGCCGTCGTCACGATCGGGGGCCGCGACCCGGCGGTCATCGGGTTGTGGCGCTCCAACCCTGTTCCCCCCAGCGGCTGCTGGCTGTGTTCCTGCTGCTCACGACAGCCCTCACCGGGCTGGCTGGACGGCTCGCCTGGCTGCAACTGGTGGATGGAAACCGACTGCTGGCCCGCGCCCGTTCGATCCAGACTCAGTCCATCGATCCGATCGGCGAACGGCGCACCGTGGTCGACCGGATGGGACGGCTGGTGGCCATCGATGAGGAGCGCTTCACCCTCTGGGCCCATCCCCGCTATTTCAATGTTCCTGGAGATCCCCCCCAGCTCGTACGCAACCCCGCCGATGTGGCCCAGCGTCTGGCCGTGGTGCTGGCCAGGCCCAGCGGTGCCCTGCTTGAGCTCATGGACTCCCGATCCACTGGTGTGAAGCTGGCCACTAATCTCGACCCAGAAACCGCCGCCCAGGTTCGCAAGCTCGGCATCAGCGGCCTCGACCTGGAGGCCTATCCCCAGCGGGTGTATCCCCAGGCCGGTCTTTTCGCCAATGTTGTGGGCTTCCTCAATCTCGAGCGCAAGCCTCAGGCGGGTCTGGAGCTCAGTCGCGACCGCGATCTGCAGCGTCAGGAATCCCGCTTCAGCCTGAGGCGGGGCGCCGATGGCACTCCCCTGCCCGATGGTCTGGCGGCCGGTTCCCTCTACGGCGATGATCTCCGCCTTCAGCTCACCCTCGATGCTCGCCTCCAGCAGGTGGCCCAGCAGGCCCTGGCGCGCCAGGTCAAGCAGTGGGGAGCTAAGCGGGGCGCAGCGCTTGTGATGGATGCCAGTAACGGTGAACTACTGGCCCTGGCCTCCACCCCCACCTACGACCCCAACGCCTACTGGACATTCGATCCCGGTCTGTTCCGGGAATGGTCGGTGCAGGACCTCTACGAACCGGGCTCGACCTTCAAGCCGATCAACCTCGCCCTAGCCCTGCAGGAGAAGGCGATCGATCCCAACGGCAGCGTCTACGACGGGGGCCAGCTGACAATCGGCGGTTGGCCGATCTTCAATGCCGACCACAGCGGCCACGGGCAGATCGATTTCCCCACCGTGCTGCAGGTGTCGAGCAATGTGGGCATGGTGCAGGCAATGGCGCAGCTCAACCGCAAGCGTTATTGGGAGTGGCTGCACACTCTTGGGATCGATGTGGTGCCCGACACCGACCTGCCAGGGGCAGTGGCGGGTCAGCTGAAGAGCCGTGCCGACTTCATCGGCGGTGCGATCGAGCCTGCAACCGCGGCCTTCGGCCAGGGTTTCTCGCTCACCCCCCTCAAGTTGGTTCAGCTGCACGGCATGCTCGCCAACGGCGGTCGCCTGGTGAGTCCGCATATCACCCGTGGCCTGCGATCCGGTGATGCCCTGGCCAGCCACGGCACCCCGACCGGAGTGCAACTCCTCGATCCGAAGGTCACCCGCACGGTGATCGACTGGATGGAGACGGTGGTGCAGAAGGGCAGCGGCAAGGGCCTTCAGATCCCCGGGTACCGAATCGGCGGAAAGACCGGCACGGCTCAGAAGGCCCACAACGGCGTGTACATCCCCGGTGCGCGCATCTGCAGTTTCGTTGCCGTGCTGCCGGTGGAGAACCCCCGCTATGTGGTGCTGGTGGTGGTGGATGAACCCCAGGGCGGTAATGCCTATGGCTCCACGGTGGCGGTGCCGGTGGCCCGTCAGATCGTGGAAGCGCTGCTGGTTCTTGAGCAGATCGCGCCGAGCGCACCGGTCGCGGCCATGGCGAAACCCGCACCCGCCCGCTGATTCCTAACCCCAGCAGCGCCGACGCTGGCTAGCTTGCCAGGAATCCGCCTTCAACGGGACTACCGATTCGATGGCCAACCTGCTCGACCAACTGGCCGCCATGACCGTGGTGGTTGCCGACACCGGTGACCTTGAGGCCATCCGGCAGTTCACCCCCCGGGACGCCACTACCAATCCATCATTGATCCTGGCGGCAGCCCAGATCCCGGCTTATCAGGATCTGATCGATCGTTCCCTGCGCGAATCGCGAGCGGCGATCGGCAGCGAGGCGGGGGCCGATGCAGTGGTGAGTGAGGCTCTCGATGAGATCAGTGTGACCTTCGGCAAGGAGATCCTCAAGATCGTGCCCGGCCGCGTGTCCACCGAGGTGGACGCGCGCCTGAGCTACGACACCGAGGCCACGGTGGCGAAGGCCCATAAGTTGATCGGTCTTTATGAAAAGGCCGGCATCGGGCGTGAGCGCGTGCTGATCAAGATCGCCTCCACCTGGGAGGGGATCCGCGCCGCCGAGCGTCTCGAGAAGGATGGCATTCATTGCAATCTCACCCTGCTGTTCGGTTTCGCCCAAGCGGTGGCCTGTGCCGAGGCCGGTGTCACGCTGATTTCCCCTTTCGTGGGGCGCATCCTTGATTGGTACAAGAAGAGCACGGGCCGTGAGAGTTATCCCGGCCCGGAGGATCCTGGCGTGATCTCCGTGACCCAGATCTTCAATTACTTCAAGACCTATGGCTATCGCACCGAGGTGATGGGCGCGAGCTTCCGCAACATCGACGAGATCATCGAATTGGCGGGTTGCGACCTGCTCACCATTGCGCCGGCCCTGATGGACCAATTGCGCAGCACCGAAGGCGAGCTAACCCGCAGGCTGGTTGCCACCGCACCTGGCGGCACTGAAGCGCGCATCAGCATCGACCAGGCCAGCTTCTTCGATCGGATGGCGGCTGATCCGATGGCGACGGAGAAGCTTGATGAAGGCATCCGCGGGTTCAGCAAGGCCATCGAGACTCTTGAGGCCCAGTTGGCCCACCGTCTGGTGGAATTGGAGGGAGGTGAGGCCTTCACCCATGCCGTTCATGAGATCTTTCTGCTCAATGACCTCGACGGCGATGGCTGCATCACCCGCGAGGAGTGGCTGGGCAGCGATGCGGTGTTTGACGCCCTCGACACCGATAAGGATGGTCGCTTGGTGCCGGCGGATGTCCGCGGCGGCCTGGGGGCTCCTTTGGCCCTGACCCATTGAACTCCGTAGGCCTTGCCTGCGTCAAACTGATAGGCGTTGGAGATTCCCTACTGTGCACGCCCTCGACACCATGCGCGCCCTTGCCAGCACCGGCGAGGTCATCCACGTTGAACCAGGCGATTCGATCTTCCGCTCCGGTGAGTCCGGAGACTGCATGTTCGGGCTCCTCGATGGCACCGTGGAGCTCACCTGGAACGGCGAGAGCGGCCTCGAAACCATCCATGCGGGCGATGTCTTCGGTGCTGGGGCTTTGGTGACCCATGATCACTGCCGCTACGGCAATGCTCGGGCGGTGACCCCCTGCCGGCTACTTGTGATGAATCGCGAGAAGTTTCTTTTCGCCGTACAGGAATCGCCGATGTTCGCCATCGAACTGCTCGGCTCGATCGATCAGCGTCTGCGCGATCTCAAGGACTGCATCCGCAATTGATCAGCCCCTCTGGAAGAGAAGCCGCCGGATCACCCGCTGGGCGATGTCGCCGTAGCCCATCTCCCCCGAGAGGATTTGGGCAATCCGCTGGGGTGCCGTGGGCCGTTTGATGCCGAGCTGGTAGCCCACCTTCGGCACCCGGTAGAACACTTGGGCGATCCGTTTTCCCCAGGCCATCGAGTCACCCCAGTCGTGTCGCATGGCGGCGCTATATCCCGCCAGGGCCTGGCCATCGCCCCCCAGCCAGCCCGCTAGGGCCTGGCCTGCGCGGCTCCCGCTCATCAAGGAGGGGCGCAGCCCTTCAGCCAGGAAGGGATCGCAAAGGGAGGCGGCATCCCCCGCCACCACCACGCCGTCGCGGTGAAGAGGGTGGTGGCCATCCCACACTCGCAGCCGCCCGGAGCGGCGCTGCCCAGCGTCGGGCGCCAGTCCGAGGTTGGGCAGCAGGGCGGCGAGCACGGCGTTGGCGTCGGCGCTCTTCTGGCCGATGAAGGTGCCCACCCCGATGCTGGTGCCCCCCTGGCGGGGGAAGGCCCAGCAGAAGCCGTGGTGCACCAGGCCGAAGTCAAAACGGGCCGTATCGGCTTCCAGGAGCGGGCCATCCACCTCCACCGACACCGTGCTGGCAAAGCGAGGACGCGCAGGTCCGAGGCCCAGCGCCCCGGCGTGGTGCGAGCCGGATCCATCCGCCACCACCAGGCCCGGGGCCCTGAGGGTCTCACCCCCCGTCAGCCGCACCTGCCAGAGCCCATCCTCCCGGCCGATCGCCTCCGCTGGGCTGGAACAGCGCAGTTCGGCGCCCGCCTCTTGGGCCTGACGGCTAAGGAACGCATCGAGCACCCGGCGGCGCACGATCCAGAAGGGCGCATCACCGGGAAGCTCTGCGGTCACAGGATCCTCCAGGGCCCAGGTAAATCGCACCCGCCGGATCACCTGATCCACGGCCGGGGAGAGGTCGAAGGGAAACAAGCGCTGCACTGAGGCGGCCATGCCCCCACCACAGGGATTGGCCTGGCCTGGACTCTGTTGCTGCTCCAGCAGGATCACGCGCCGACCGGCGCTAGCCAGGTGAAACGCCGCAGCCGCTCCGGCCGGACCGGCCCCCACCACGATGGCGTCGGCGGAGGGAGTGCCGCTCAAACCTTGAGGATATCGGTTTCCTTATCGGCGAGGTGTTTCTCAAGCTCGCTGATGAAGCGGTCGGTGAGTTTCTGCATCTTCTCCTGGGCGTCGCGACTCTGGTCTTCAGAATAGTCGCCTTCCTTTTCCAGTTTCTTGATCTTATCGATGCCATCCCGGCGGATGTTGCGGAGCGCAACTTTGCCTTCCTCGGCATACTTCGCAGCCAGTTTGCAGAGCTCCTTGCGACGATCTTCCGTGAGCGGTGGTATGTTGATTCGGATCGCCCTGCCGTCGTTGTTGGGGGTCAGACCGAGATCACTCATGCCGATCGCCTTTTCGATCAGATGGATGGAGCTGGCATCAAAAGGTTGAATCTGGATGGTCTGGGAATCGGGAGTGCTGATGGTGGCCAGGGATTTCAGCGGCGTTTCAGCGCCGTAGTACTCGACCACGATCTTGTCGAGCAGGGAGGGATTGGCCCGGCCGGTGCGGATGGTGTTGAAGGTGCGCTGGGTGGCTTCTACCGATTTACGCATGCTGGCTTCAATGTCCATGGCGTGGTTGCTCAGACGGGGGCTGGAGGGGGGAAGCGGCGGCGGCCTGCCGGGGCTCAGTGGGCCGGCACGATGCGGGTGCCGATCGCCTCACCGGCCACGGCCCTCCCGATGTTGCCCGTGCCGAAGAGATCGAAGACCACGATCGGGATGGCGTTGTCCTTGCAGAGGGCGATGGCGGTGCCATCCATCACCTCCAGCTCGCCACTGAGCACATCAAGAAAGGTAAGACTCTCATAGCGCACAGCATCCGGATGGCGGGCCGGATCCCGGTCGTAGACACCATCCACCTTGGTGGCCTTGAACACCACATCGGCCCCGATCTCAGCGGCCCGCAGGGCGGCGGTCGTGTCGGTGGTGAAGAAGGGATTGCCCGTGCCGGCCGCAAAGATCACCACCCGCCCCTTCTCCATATGGCGGATGGCCTTGCGGCGGATATAAGGCTCGGCCACTTCCTGCATCGAAATAGCGCTCTGCACTCGGGTGGGTACCCCGGCCCGCTCTAGGCCATCCTGCAGGGTGATGGCATTCATCACGGTGGCGAGCATGCCCACGTAGTCGGCGGTGGCGCGATCCATGCCGGCGGCCGAGCCCTTCAGCCCACGGAAGATATTGCCCCCACCCACCACGATGGCGAGCTGGGTTCCGGAGGCCACCACGGCTGCCACATCACTGGCGATCGACTGCACGATGGCCGGATCGATGCCGTAACCCTGGGCGCCCATCAGGGCTTCGCCACTGAGCTTGAGAAGAACGCGCCGGTAAGCCATCGAGCCCTTCGATCCCGCGAACAGTAGCAACCCCTCCCCCAGCGCACCTCAAGGCCGTCCCCCCTGGGAGCGCCCATCCCGCACCGCTTGCCCCAGCTGCTGGGCGCCTTGCTAGCCCGGCCAGGCCGCGCTTGGCTGGGCAAACGCTGCGCCGCCATGCCTGATCCGCTCCCGGAACGCCCGAGCGACAGCGCTGCCATTTCCGCCAGCGAGCTCATGGCCCGCCTCACCCTCTCGGCCCTGGAGAGGGCCAGCGCCGATCCGGCCGTTTGGCGAGAGCCAGTGGTGCATCAGGCCGTTCTGGTGAGTGGCCTTTCGGTGCTCATGGGCTCCCTGGTCCGGCTGCGGGCGGATCTGCCGGGCCCGGGTTCAGCCCACTGACCGCCAACAGCCCCCATCCCATCACCCAGAGCCCTTAGCCCTGCCGCGCAAAAACTCTTCGCTCCAGAGCGCCAGCCTGCCTGCTCAGAATTCGATTCCCGCCTGGGCCTTCACGCCCTGCTCCCGGAAGGGGTGGCGCACCAACCGCATCTCGGTGACCAGATCGGCCTGCTCCAGCAGGCCCGGCGGCGCCCCACGGCCCGTCAGAGCCACGTGGGTGAGGGGTGGGCGCAGCCGCAACCCTTCCAGCACCTGATCGAGCTCCAGATAGCCCAGCTTCAGGGCCACATTCACCTCATCGAGCACCACCAGCCGGCGCTCAGCATCGGCGAGATAGATGCAGGAGCGCTCCCAGGCCCGCTGCACCAGTTCGCGATCACGATCCCGGTCCTTGGTTTCCCAGGTGAATCCCTCTCCCAGGGCATGCCAGTGAAGCGATTCGCCGAATAGGGATAGGGCCTTGGCTTCGCCGGGCTGCCACCCCCCCTTGATGAACTGCACCACAGCCACCTGCTCGCCGTGGCCCAGGGTCCGCAGCACCAGACCCAGGGCTGCGGTGGTCTTGCCCTTGCCATCGCCGGTGAAGACCAGCACTAGGCCCTTCTCCAGGTTGCGTTCCCCCACCCGCTGGCGCTGCACCTCCTGGCGGCGATCCATGCGCCGTCGGTAGGCCTCCGCCTCCTTCTCAGGAGCCAGATTCCCGCCGGGACCCAGCTCGGCCGCGGCTCGGTCGAGGGGGCTCTCCAGGGAGGCGGGCTGTTCGACGCCGATCGGGTCGGGCTGGAGAGGCGGCACGCGGGAGATCCGAAGGCAGAAGCCCGGCAATTCTGGCGGGCCCCGGTTGGCCGCGGGCCCGTTGCGGGGTTGATCAGGCCGCCCGCAGCCGCAGCAGGGCGGCGTCCACCGCCTGCTGCTGGTCGCGCCGGGTGATCCAGTGGTGATAAGTGCGGGTATGAATGCCCACCGAGTGCCCCATCATCCGCGCGGCCACCGTGTCGGGGAGGCCCACGTGGATGGTGCGCACGGCCCAGGCGTGACGCAGGTCGTAGGGGGTGATCGGCAGCTCGTAGCGCCGGAACTGCTCCGCTACCCGGCGCCCCACCTGCTGGAGGGTGGTGCGCCCCAGGTCGGTGCGCACCGGCGGCAGGGCGTGGCGATCCCGGCCCAGTCGCTCCAGCCCAAAGTGCTCGACCCAGGCGGGTTGGAACGGCCACACCTGGTGTTCACCGGTCTTGCTGGTGGGCAGCACCCGGATCACCCGATCGCCGCCCGACGCGAGGGAGGAGCAGTCGCAGAAGAACACCTCATGATTTCGCAAGCCATAGGTGGCCATCAGGCCATAGGCCAGGCGCCATCCTTCGTTGGGGATGCGATCCAGCAGGGTGAGGATCTCGGCATCGCTCGGGAGCTGGCGGAAGCGGGCGGCATGGAGCCCGTAGCCCGCTGCCCTCTCCGACCAGTCGGTGGGAAGATCAAGACCTTGGTGCCGGGCCAGGGCGGCTAGGGCGATGGCGCATTGCTGCCGGCTGCGGCTGGCCAGCCCATAGCTCTCCACCACCTCCTCCAGCAGCGCCGCTCCGAAGGGTCGCGGCTGGCCGCTGCCGGCGTGGGCTGCCAGGCGGCGCAGATAGGGGAGGTAGGCGGCGCTCCAGGTGGTGCGAGTGCCGGAGCGGCGGCGGCGTTTTGGATCGGAGAAGAAGGCCTGTTCGAAGCTGCTCAGGCGCTGTTCCAGGGGCGGATCGGGAGAGGCCTCCTTGGTGGCGGTCCCGGTGTCGCCAGGGAGTGGTGGGAGGCCGGCGTCGGATCCGGAGATGCCGTGGGGTTCTCCTGCCCCTTGCGGCGGAACGTCCCCGCCGCCGTCGAGGCGATGCGGACGCCCCCAGTCTTCCCAACGGAAGCGGTGCTCCTCCAGTTGGTGCTCCAGCCCCGCCAGCTGCGCGAGGGCCCGCCCCAGTCCCCGCTCATCCGCCGGCAAGCCGAGGCTGAGGCGCTGCCGCAGCAATCCCGGTTGGCCATCCTTGCGGGGCAGGGGCCCCCGCAGACAGAGACGTCCGCCGCGGATCTGCAGCATCCAGCGGCTGCCCCGGGAGGCCAGCAGAGCGTTCTGGCCCCGGAGGGCCTCGTCCAGGGCGTGGGCGGTGTCGCTCAGGGGGACCGCGAACCTCTGCTTCGGACCCTATCGAGCCCGCACCCGGGTCGCCAGCCCTGAACAGCGCTCTTCAGGGTCCGGCGTTACGCTCAGCCCTTACTGCTGGGCGAGCGAGACATGGCCAGGGTCGGGGTGGTGCTGCTGAACCTCGGCGGGCCGGAACGGATCCAGGACGTAGGGCCCTTCTTGTACAACCTGTTTGCCGACCCGGAGATCATCCGGTTGCCGATCCCTGCCTTCCAGAAGCCCCTGGCCTGGTTGATCAGCACCCTGCGAAGCGGCAAGTCCCAGGCGGCCTATCGCTCCATCGGCGGCGGTTCCCCCCTGCGACGGATCACTGAGCAGCAGGCCCGTGAACTGCAGAGCACCCTGCGCCAGCGGGGCGTGGACGCCACCACCTATGTGGCGATGCGCTACTGGCATCCCTTCACCGAATCGGCCGTGGCCGACATCAAGGCCGACGGAGTGGAAGAGGTGGTGGTGCTGCCGCTCTATCCCCAGTTCTCGATCAGCACCAGCGGCTCGAGCTTCCGGGAGCTGCAGCGGCTGCGCCAGGCCGACCCGGCCTTCAGCCGGCTGCCGATCCGCTGCATCCGCAGCTGGTATGACCACCACGGCTATATCGAGGCCATGGGCGGCCTGATCGCCCGCCAGATCAGCGCCGCCGGCGATCCGGCCGGGGCCCATGTCTTCTTCAGCGCCCACGGTGTGCCCAAGAGCTACGTGGAGGAAGCGGGCGATCCCTACCAGCGGGAGATCGAGGCCTGCACCCTCCTGATCATGCAGCGCCTGGAGCGCGAACTGGGCCACACCAATCCCCACACGCTCGCCTACCAGAGCCGCGTCGGCCCGGTGGAGTGGCTTAAGCCCTACACCGAGGACGCGCTCCACGAACTGGGCGAGGCTGGGGTGAAGGATCTGGTGGTGGTCCCGATCAGCTTTGTGAGCGAACACATCGAGACCCTTGAGGAGATCGACATCGAATATCGCGAGATCGCCACCGAGGCCGGGGTGAGCAACTTCCTGCGGGTGCCGGCCCTGGACATCGATCCCACCTTCATCGCCGGCCTCGCCGACCTGGTTCAGGAGGCGATGGCTGGCCCCGAGGTGAATCTCGACCAGGCCGCCGAGCTGCCCACCCGGGTCAAGCTCTATCCTCAGGACAAGTGGGCTTGGGGTTGGAACAATAGTTCCGAGGTCTGGAATGGAAGGTTGGCGATGGTTGGATTCTCCGCTTTTCTGTTGGAGCTGATCAGTGGCCATGGTCCCCTGCATGCCCTTGGCCTGCTCTGAAGCCCGGCCCCGGCTGGATGAGCGGGGCCGGCGTCGCCTCCCACCCTTGGCACCGCTGCTCCTGGGCCTGGGTGCCGCCTTCGCCTTCCCTGGCGACGCTCGGGCGGCGGGGGAGTTGGGTTGGATTCAGGCGGTTTTTCCGGTGGTGGGCTTTGCGGGTTACACCAGCTCCTTCGGCATGCGGGTCCATCCCCTCTCCGGCTCGCTGCGCTCCCACGACGGCATCGACATCGCCGCCCCCCTCGGGGCTCCGGTTCGCAACTGGTGGAGCGGCCGGCTGGTGGAGGTGATCCAGGACGGTGGCTGTGGCAACGGCCTGGTGATCCGCTCTGGGCACTATGAGCATGTCTATTGCCACCTGGGCGGCGTCGTTGACGGACCCCGATACAGCAGTGGTCCGGTGCAGCTGGTGGAGGGCCAACGACTTCGTTCCGGCCAGGTCATCGGCCATGTGGGCATGACCGGATCCACCACCGGCCCCCATCTCCACTGGGGTCTTCGCTACCGGGGCACCTGGCTCGATCCGGCCAGGGTGCTCCGAGCGATGGCCGCGAGCCGTAGCGATCCCCGGACCTCCCAGGGTCGCCGACCTAGTGTTGGGTTGTTCCGCTAGGACAACACCTTTCGTTCCGCCCTATTTCGCCTCCTGCCGCCGTGACCCTCACGCCCTTGAACCCTGCGGCAACGACCGCTCCGTCTTCTTCTGTCGTCCTCGGCTCAGCTCCTGTGCCGGCTCCCGATTCCGGACGGGACCTGCGGGTGAGCGGCGGCTATGCCCTGATGGATGCGTTGCACCGGCACGGGGTAAGGCACATCTTCGGCTACCCCGGGGGGGCGATCCTGCCGATTTACGACGAGCTGCATAAAGCTGAGAGCCGCGGCTGGCTCAAGCACATTCTGGTGCGCCACGAGCAGGGTGGCACCCACGCGGCCGATGCCTACGCCAGGGCCACCGGCAAGGTGGGTGTGTGCTTTGGCACCTCCGGTCCCGGTGCCACCAATCTCGTCACCGGCATCGCCACAGCCCAGATGGATTCCGTGCCGATGGTGGTGATCACCGGCCAGGTGCCCCGGGCGGCGATCGGTACCGACGCTTTCCAGGAAACCGACATCTTCGGCATCACCTTGCCGATCGTGAAACATTCCTGGGTGGTGCGGGATCCAGCCGACATCGGCCGGATCGTTGCCGAGGCCTTCCTGATCGCTGCCAGCGGCCGGCCTGGCCCCGTGTTGATCGATGTTCCCAAGGATGTGGGCGCCGAGCTGTTCGACTATGTCCCCGTGGAGCCGGGTACAGCGGTCCCCGCCGGCTTCAGGAGCACCCAGCCCCCCGATCCCGCCGCCATCGCCGCTGCCCTCGAGTTGATCCGCCAAGCTCAGCGCCCCCTTCTTTACGTGGGCGGTGGATCGATCAGTTCCGGCGCCCATCAGGCCGTTCTTGAGTTGGCCGAGCGCTTCCGCCTGCCGGTCACCACCACGCTGATGGGCAAAGGCGCCTTTGATGAGCGCCATCCCCTCGCGGTGGGGATGCTGGGCATGCATGGCACCGCCTACGCCAACTTCGCCGTCACCGAATGCGATTTGCTGATCGCCGCCGGTGCCCGCTTCGATGACCGGGTCACCGGCCGTCTCGACAGCTTCGCGCCGCGAGCCCGGGTGATCCACATCGACGTCGATGCCGCCGAGGTGGGCAAGAATCGCATCCCCGAGGTACCGGTGGTGGCGGATGTCAACCATGCCCTCCGCCAGATGCTTGCCGCCTCGGTGGGTGAGCAGTCCCATGGCCGCACCGAAGCCTGGCTCCAGCGGATCGACACCTGGAAGCAGCACTACCCCTTGGTGGTGCCTACGCCCACCGGAGAGATCGCCCCCCAGGAGGTGGTGCTTGCCTTGCGGGAGCTGGCTCCCAATGCTTACATCACCACCGACGTGGGCCAGCACCAGATGTGGGCCGCCCAGTTCCTTCCCACCCTGCCGCGCCACTGGATCAGCAGCGCTGGCCTCGGCACGATGGGCTTTGGCATGCCCGCGGCGATGGGGGTGCAGACCGCCTTCCCCGATGCCCAGGTGATCTGTGTGGCTGGCGATGCCAGCATCCTGATGAACATCCAGGAATTGGGCACCCTGAGCCAGTACAACCTGCCGGTGAAGGTGGTTGTGCTCAACAACGGCTGGCAGGGCATGGTGCGTCAGTGGCAGGAAAGTTTCTACGATCAGCGCTATTCCGCCTCCGAGATGACCGGCGGCATGCCCGATTTCCCCGCCCTCGCCGAGGCGTTTGGCGTGAGGGGGGTGGCCATTCGCGATCGCGCCGATCTGCATCGCCTGCTTGCTGAGGCACTGGCCCATCCCGGACCGGTGTTCGTGGATGTGACGGTGCGGCGCAACGAGAACTGTTACCCGATGGTGCCCCCCGGGGCCAGCAATGCCCAGATGGTGGGATTGCCCAGCCATCCGGAGCTGGCGATCGACACCATTCGCCAGTGCGGCGCCTGTGGCGAAACCACCGCCAGTGCTCACTTGTTCTGTCCAAGCTGCGGCGCCAAACTCTGATTTCCTCACTCCTGGCGACCGCTCTGGCGGCCCTACTGCTGCTGCCGGCGTTCTTTTTTGGCGGGGTGGCACCCGTCAGTGCAGCCGAAGTGCTGCAGGTGAGCGGACCCGATCGCCTGCTGATCGGCGACCGCAACCGCACGTCCATGGTGCGGCTCGGCTGCATGGCTGTGACCCCCGGCTCCGAAGCCGCTGCCCAGGCCTGGCTGCGGTTGCGCCTGCCGAGGCGCACACGGGTGAATCTGCGTCCCCTGACGGAGAGCGAGGAGGGGGTGCTTGTGGCTCGGGTGAGCAGTCTTGAGCGCGACACCGGTGACTTGGCGGACGGTTTGGTGGCTGCGGGGCTGGCCAGCCCCCTGCCCTGCGGCTAAATCCCATGGGCCTCAACCGCACCGCCAGGGGAATCGTGTTCGTGCCCAGTTTGTTGTTGGGTGGTGCCTTTCTGGCCACGGCGGCCTGGATCGACGGCCCCGCCGCCGCCAACCGTCCCCTGGCCCTGGGGCTGGGCGGGGTGCTGGTGGCGGCAGGCCTGCTCGCCCTGGTGCTGCCGGATGGAGCAAAGCCCGATTCCCCGCCTGCCAAGGGAGAGGCGCCATCCCGCAGACGTCCCGGCGCTGGCGCCTGATCCAGGCAGCACCCTTTCCGGTGGGCGTTCCTCATCCGGATCGGGGCAACACCCGTTGTCCAGCCGTCCATTCCGCGACCATGGTTGCAGCAGCTTGAAGCTCCCCCATGGCCATCGCTGATTCAGGATCCGTGCGCCCCGCCCCTGCCGCGGATGAGCCCCTGGTGCTGCCGCTGGCCGCCGTGGGGCTGGAGGCGATCGCCAGCGTGGGCGGCAAGAATGCGTCCCTCGGCGAGATGATCCGCACCCTGGCCGCCTCGGGCGTGCGCGTGCCGGAAGGGTTCGCCACCACTGCCGCCGCCTACCGGCTCTTCCTCGCCAGCAACGGCCTTGAGCCTTCCCTGCGCGCCATCCTGGAAGGCCTCGACACGGCTGATCTGGCGGCCCTCCAGGCCGCGGGCCAGGCGGCTCGGTCTCTGCTGCTGGCAGCCCCCCTGCCCGAGAGGCTGGAGCAGGAGATCCGCATCGCTTACCGCACCCTGGGGGCTCCCGCCGTGGCCGTGCGCTCCAGCGCCACCGCTGAGGATCTGCCGGACGCCAGCTTCGCAGGCCAGCAGGAAACCTTTTTGCATATCGAGGGGGAAGCGGACTTGCTTGAGGCCTGCCGCCGCTGCTATGCCTCTCTGTTCACCGACCGGGCTCTCTCCTACCGCCAACTCAAGGGCTTCGACGATCTCGAGGTGGCCCTCTCGATCGGGGTGCAGCGCATGGTGGTGGCAGATCGGGCCTGCTCCGGGGTGATGTTCAGTATCGATACCGAGACCGGCTTTCGCGATGCGGTGCTCCTCACCGCCGCATACGGGCTGGGCGAGACGGTGGTGCAGGGTTCGGTGAATCCGGATGAATGGCTGATCTTCAAGCCCACCCTGGCCCAGGGTTTCCGTCCGATTCTCAGTCGCCGGCTGGGCAGCAAGGCGATCCGCCTGGTGCGTGCCGATCCCCCGGAAGCAGGACGGCCGGTACGCATCGAGGCGGTGGACCCTTCCGATTGCCAGCGCTTCGCCCTCAGCGACGAGGAGGTGCTCACCCTGGCCCGCTGGGCGGTGACGATCGAGGCCCACTACTCCGCGCTTCGTGGCACGCCGACCCCGATGGACATCGAGTGGGCCAAGGATAGCCCTGATGGTGAGCTCTACATTCTCCAGGCCCGCCCGGAGACGGTGGAATCCCGCCGCAGTGGCGCGGTGCTGCGCAGTTGGCATCTGGAGCCCCACCAGGTTAGCCCGATCGTGAGCGGCCAGGCGATCGGCGCCTCCGTGAGCAGCGGAGTGGTGCGGCTGATTCGCGATCCTTCCGCCATGGAGCATTTCCAGCAGGGTGATGTGCTTGTCACTGAGCGCACCGATCCGGATTGGGAGCCGATTCTCCGCATGGCCAGCGGCGTGGTGACCGACCAGGGTGGCCGCACCTGCCATGCGGCGATCATCGCCCGCGAGATGGGCATCACGGCCATCGTGGGCAGTGGTGATGGCACCCGCCTCCTTGAGGACGGTGCCGCCGTGACGCTCTCCTGCTGTGAGGGGGAGGTGGGTCATGTCTACCCCGGAAGGTTGCCCTTCCGGCTCGATGAGCAACCCCTCAGCGATCTGCCCGCCACCAGCACCCGCATCCTGATGAATGTGGGCAATCCGGAGGAGGCCTTCAACCTGGCCGCCATCCCCTGCGACGGCGTCGGGTTGGCGCGGCTGGAGTTCATCATCGCCAACCACATCCGCGTCCATCCGCTGGCGCTGCTCCATCCCGAGCAGCTCAGTTCGGATCAGGAGCGGCAGCAGATCGCCGCTTTGATCAGGGGCTACGAGGACCCTGGCGATTACTACATCGACAAGCTGGCCCAGGGGATGGCCCGCATCGCGGCGGCGTTCCATCCCCGACCAGTGATTCTGCGTTTCTCCGATTTCAAGAGCAACGAATACGCCCGGCTTCTGGGCGGAGCAGCCTTTGAGCCGATTGAGGAGAATCCGATGCTGGGCTGGCGCGGTGCCTCCCGGTACACCGCCGCTGCCTTCGCCCCAGCTTTCGCCCTGGAATGTCAGGCCCTCAAACGGGTGCGGGAGGGGATGGGGCTGACCAACACGATCCCGATGGTGCCCTTCTGCCGCACCCCCGAGGAGGGGGACAAGGTGCTGGCTCTGATGGCGGAAGAGGGTCTGGTGCGCGGTGAAAACGGCCTGGAGGTGTTCGTGATGTGCGAACTGCCCAGCAATGTGATCGCCGCCGAGGCCTTCGCTGAACGCTTCGATGGCTTCTCGATCGGCTCCAATGACCTCACCCAGCTCACCCTGGGCCTCGATCGCGATTCGGCCCTCGTGGCCGATCTCTTCGATGAACGCCACCCCAGTGTGAAGGCGATGATCTCCCTGGCGATCCGCACGGCGAAGCGGTGTGGCCGCAAGATCGGCCTCTGTGGTCAGGCCCCGAGCGACCATCCCGATTTCGCCCGCTTCCTGGTGGAGGAGGGCATCGATTCGATCAGCCTCAACCCGGACGCGGTGGTTCGGACCCGGTTGGCTGTGGCGGCACTGGAGGCCGCGGCGGCGCAGTAAAGGGCGCTTCCTCCTCCTCCTCGACCCTCGCGGCCATGAGCTGCTGGCGGCGCCAGCGGCGCTCGGCTTCGCCATCGGCGGCCTGGATCGCCGCACGGTCGCGTTTCATCTGGCTCGATCCCGCCAGGACCAGGCAACCCGCCAACGCCCACATGGCGATGGCGGGGCCGGGATGGACCAGCATCAGGACCAGCCCGAGGGGCACCAGCACCAGGGCCAGGCAATCGACCCTGCCGCGGCTCGGCTCGCTGGGGCCCCCAGTTCCATGCGCACCTGAAAACGCAGCTCCGCGTAGGCCACCTGTTGGGCCTTCTCTCCGGCGCGCAGGATTTCACGCTGCCATCTGGGCCCTCCGGGAATAGCTCCTGGCCCCCTGGTCGAGCGGACGGGCTCGGAAGGTCCGCGGATCGCGGGCCTGGGGGTCAGGCATAGGATCAGGCTTGATCAGAGCGACGACTGCGGGTTCAGGCCAGACGCCAGAGGAGAACGGCGTGGGCGCCGCTGCGAACGACGCAGAGAACGGCCAGACCCATGCAAAGTGGGCAGTGGGTGAGGCCCATCGAAGGCTGCCAGAGCTGTGCTTAAGGTCACCTTGGCACCTTTCGTGAAGGCTGTGGGTCTGCGTGCTGCCCTAAACATCAGACGACCCGGACCATGGCCTGCGTGCTGCGTCTCAGCGAACTCAAGCTGCCCCTCGACCACGGGGAAGATGATCTGGCGGCGGCGATCTGCCGCCGGCTCCGGGTGCCCAGGGAGGTGCTGCTCTCCCATCGCCTAGTGAGGCGCAGCGTCGATGCACGACGCCGCAACGCCATCGCGCTGGTCTACAGCGTGGATCTAGAACTAGATCTCGATCAGGCCTCGCAGCGGCGTCTGCTGCGCCGCTTCCAGGGGGACCCCCACCTGCGTCCCGTTCCGGACGATCGCTATCGCCTCGTGGCCCGGCTGGAGGAGCCCCCGGCCGGCTCCCGTCCCGTGGTGGTGGGGGCTGGACCCTGCGGCTACTTCGCCGCTCTCCTGCTGGCCGAGATGGGTCTGCGGCCCCTCCTGCTGGAGCGGGGCAAGCCTGTGAAGGAGCGCACGGCCGACACGTTTGGCTTCTGGCGGGGCCAACGCCCCCTCGATCCGGAGTCGAATGTCCAGTTCGGGGAAGGAGGGGCCGGCACCTTCTCCGATGGCAAGCTTTACAGCCAGGTGAGTGAGTCGGAGACACTCATCCGTAAGGTTCTCGAGGAACTGGTGGCCGCCGGCGCCCCTCCCGAGATCCTCACCCTCCACCGGCCCCATATCGGCACCTTCAAGCTCGCCACGGTGGTGCGCGGACTGCGCCGCAGGATCGAGGCGCTGGGGGGGCAGGTGCGCTTCGGGGCTCGAGTGGAGAGCCTGGAGCTCCATCCCACTACCCGGGCCGTTGAGGGGCTGATCCTGGCAGGTGGTCACCGGGTTGCAGCCGATCGGGTGGTCTTGGCTGTGGGCCACAGCGCCCGCGACACCTTCGCCATGCTCCATAGCCTCGGCGTGGTGATGGATTGCAAGCCCTTTGCCGTGGGGCTCCGGGTCGAACATCCCCAGCCCCTGATCGATCGGGCCCGCTGGGGGGCGTCCGCCGGCCATCCCCAGCTGGGGGCTGCGGAGTACAAACTCGTTCACCACAGCAGCACGACCCCCGGGGCCACGACCCGCAGTGCCTGGAGTTTCTGCATGTGCCCGGGAGGACTGGTGGTGGGGGCCACCTCCGAGCCCGGCTCGGTGGTGACCAATGGCATGAGCCAGCATTCGCGCAACGAGCGCAATGCCAACAGCGCCCTAGTGGTGAACGTGGAACGGAAGGATCTGGAGCCGTGGGGTAGTTACGCCGGTGATCCCCTGGCTGGCGTGGCCTTTCAGCGCTATTGGGAACAGCAGGCGTTTCAGGCCGGTGGCGCGGATGGCCGAGCACCCGCCCAGTGGGTGGATGATTTCCTGGCGGGGCGTCCGAGCGAGGCCCGGGGAACGGCAGGGGTGCCGCCGTCCTTTCAGCCCGGCGTGCGGTTGGGCAGCCTTGACACCTGTCTTCCTCGTTGGGTCTTGGAGACGATCCGGGAGGCGCTGCCGGCGTTTGAACGCCGCATCCCCGGATTTTCTTCAAGCGGCGCTTTGCTCACGGGCGTTGAAACCCGTACATCTTCGCCAGTCAGGATCGAGAGGGATGGCACAACCCTGGAGAGCACGAACACACCCGGGCTATACCCCGCAGGCGAGGGGGGCGGCCACGCCGGCGGCATCCTCTCGGCTGCGATCGATGGGATCCGAGTAGCCGAGTCAATCGCTCTCACACGTCTTCGTCTTCAGCGCCCAGGGGCACCAGACGGATCTGTTTGCGACCGAGCTTGATTTCAAACTCATCCCCGGGCTTGAGGTCCAACATGGCGGTGTAGGCCTTGCCCACCATCAGGTTGCCGTTGAACTGAACCTTCGTGTTGAAGCTCAGCTTGCGGCCGGCTTTGCCGGCTTTCGGCGCGACGCCAAAGTCAACCCCCTTGGCATTCAGCAGCGATTCGTAGAAGGCCGTGAAGTTGAGGCGTTCGGTGCCGTCCTTCTTGGTGGAGACGTAACCACAAGCCCGCACAAGCTCGGACTTGCTGACATCACCCAGCTCCTTGACCTTGGCGAGGAGTTCAGCTCCAGTGAGCATGGTCTCAAAAATGCAACTCCTGCATAATCACGCACAAAGGGGCGATCCGGCAAGTCCTGTGGTGACCGAATTGTTCGATGAATGAAACTCCAAGCCTGCTTGAATTCCCTCAGGGTCAAGCGCGAGCTCTGCTCCACAGCGAATCCGAGGTTTGATCCTGATCCTTGTCCGCAGCTGCCTTGGGCAAGCTCGGCTTTCAACTCGGTGGTTTCCGGAACGCGTTCACCAGATCTGTTGTCTTCGCTCAGGGCGTGCTCCGGCGTTCTCTTCAACCCTGGGCAACGATTGCACTCCACTGAACCGCCTTGACCCTGTCGCGTCGCCAGGAATGGAGCAATGAAAATTGCGTAACGGTACAGAGCGGGCGGCCGGTCGTGGGCGGGGTCGGGATCCTCCAGCAGAGCTCCGCAGGTCCGCAGCTTCTTTCGGGCGGCATCGGCTTCGCCTCCTCTGTGCGGCCGGAGCGATGGCGCCACTTTCAGACTCACTGGGCGTTGCACTTGATCGGTGGCGCCGCTGATCGCCGGTCTCAGGGCAACCGGCAGATCGGCCTCAGAGGGGATGAAGGCCGATGGTGAAGCGCTGGCGGAGGCTGCGTGTTGGGTCATGGCCGATCGGGCTCCGGGCGGTTGAAAACGAAAAAGCCCCGCCGGAGGGCGGGGCCAAGGAACGCCAAGAGGAGGCGTTTTTGGGTGGGCGACCTCAGCGGATGAAGTCGGTGGATAGGACATTGGCAGCGTTTACCGCGGTCAGCAGCAATTGGAACTCGGCCGTGGCAAAAATGTTGTCCGTGTTGCCTTCGATCAGCGTGTTGAGGCCGACCTGGGAGACCCGCAGCTGTCCGACGGCGGTGAAGGCCTGGCCGGTGGTCCGCAGCGCGGCCGCGAATGTGCCGTTGCCACCAACCACTCCGTTGGCGTCGATCGTCGACAGGTCGATGAGGTCGGTGCCCGCGGCGCCGGCTTCGAAGTCGGTGATGACGTCGCCAGTGATCTCGCCCAGGGTGTCGAAGTCGAAGCGGTCGCCGCTGGCGCCGCCGGTCAGGATGTCGGCCCCGTTGCCTCCGGTCAGCGTGTCGGCTCCGTCGCCGCCGCCCAGCACGTCGGCCCCGTCGCCACCGAACATCCGGTCGGCACCGATGTCGCCGATCAGCGTGTCGCTGCCGCCGCCACCGTCCAGGGTGTCGTTGCCAGCTGCGCCGTTGAGGGTGTCGTTGTCGAGCCCCCCGGTGATGCTGTTGGCCGCGCCGTTGCCAGTGGCCGCGGTGGCGCCCGCACCGATGTGGACCAGGTTCTCGAAGTTGTTCGCCAGCGTGAAGCTTGCGAGCGACGAGCGGACCGTGTCGTTGCCGCCGCCGGCGGCTTCGACCAGGATGTC
>Ga0315905_10000401_pt1 | contig 47763 bp, 29 predicted proteins | sample LakEriMetagenome_5_FD_203522 | JGI IMG/M metagenome (GOLD analysis project Ga0315905, IMG submission 203522) | Freshwater fungal communities from buoy surface, Lake Erie, Ohio, United States - Buoy 4 MA121 | ecosystem: Environmental > Aquatic > Freshwater > Lake | place: USA: Lake Erie, Ohio...
AGATGTTCATCTTTTGTGTCTCGATAAAACCCTTAAAACAAACATATATCCTCAAGTTGGTCAATTCCGATTTGCGCTATATGATCTTAATACTCATCAGAACCTTCAAACAGAAATCAAAAAATTAAGAAAGAAATACAACCTATGAAAAAAATACTATTCATCTTAACATTGTTCGCAGCTAGTAGTGTTTCAGCTATAGACAGATTTGTAGATCCGAACCTTGGAAGCGGAAACGGAACAACTTTATTCACCACAATTACTTCTGCTGTAAATGCAGCAACAAATGGTGATAGAATTTTAGTTGTTGCTGGAACCTACAACGAGCCAACTTTGGTGTTGAATAAATCTTTGGTAATTATTCCTCAGGTTGCTGGTACCTATGTTTATTACAACGGCAATCTTACCATCTCAGGATTTCCGGGAATGAATCTTTCCATACTCGGATTTAGGTTGGGAATTTATTCTGTAACTGCAAATGCAATAACTGGTGGATCTGCAGCGAACAGAGCGACGATTAATATTGTGGATTCGAGGATGACGGATTTGACGTTGGATCAGGATTACTATGAGTTAAACGCTATTCGATGCTCAAATTCAGGAACGGCAACATTTCGTTTTGGAAATTTTGTATGTTCAAAAACAAATAATTTGTATTTAAAAGATGAACCTAATTCCAATCAAATCGGTTTGCGTAATCTGTTTGCCGCTGACACAATTATGGGTAGAATTGAAATTAGAAACGATGATTTTCCTTTTATTATTGCTAATTGCAGGTTATATGAATTGTGTTTGTTTAAATGGAATAATTTATCAAACACCACAAACTACATACGAAACAATCTTTTTGAAATAGATTCTCATTTGTGTATTGGCTGGAATGCTCCGAATTATAACTTGGAGTTCTCATCAAATGAGTTTTTGTCGGCACCTTATTATTTAAATACATCGGGGATATGCAATGGATTTCCTTACGGGGCTTACAATAGTTCTGATTGTTGCGTAGGTCCGAACTATGTTTATTGCGCGGGTTGGAATAACATATCAGCACCTTTTCCAAGTCCGAATTCTACAGGATTCTTTCGGTGGACCTACAACGGAATTGACTTGCCTTGCACAGTTCCAACAGGAAGTCAACCTTTGGTACTAACCAAAATTATTGGAACCACAGGAACGAATGCCAATTCTGGAAATCCTAACCACGAGTACTACGACATTGATTTAACCATTAACGACAGAGGGCGCACAGGTGGGCCTTATTCAATCTTGAATTACAATCCAACGTTTAATCCTTCCAACGGAAAGGCATATGTATTCGATTTAGAGGTACCTGCCGATTTATTTCCAGGACAACAAATAGATATTAAAGCAAAAGGATACCATAGAAACTAAAACATGAAAAGATTACTTTTTCTTTTTCTGGCAAGTTTTCCTTTGGTACTGCTTGCACAACCCAATATAAAGGGTGGAGAATATTTTTGGGGTACAACAGATCCTGGCGCAGGGTCTGGAACGGCATTCACAGTTGTAGATGGTAACTGGAATGAGGTAGTAGAGGACATGATAGCCACTGCCCAGTCGGTCCCAAATATTAGCTCGCCCAATTTATTGAACATACGTGTTAAGGACGTTAATAACAATTGGGGACCATTGTTTAAAAAGACCATTTTCATAAATGGTGGAGTGTCAAATACACGCCAAGTGAATATCACTTATGCAGAATATTTCTTTGGAGTATTCGATCCAGGTGAAGGACAAGGAACCCCCATATTAGCATTTGACGGAGCGTTTGATGAAGCCGTAGAAACTGTTTTTAGAAACAGCGCCACATGGACAGTTGCATCTGGTCCAACATTGTTTAACGTGCGCATGCGAGACGCCTATAGCAACTGGGGACCTTTGTTTAAGAAAACCGTTTTCCCATATGGTGCAAACCCAACTGCAGATTTAATTGCGCAAGGAAGCAGTGTTTCCACTTGTCCAAATTCACCCATCACACTTACATACAATGGACCTGTAGGATATAACCTTCAATGGTTCAATAATTCTGTGAACGATACGGTTGTTTTCACACCAACAACAGCCGGATATTATCATTTAACAGCAACTCTCGGATCAAGTGTTTATAGCGATAGTGTTTACATAGATTTCCTACAAGCACCTGCACCTACTACAACGCCAAGTGGAACAATCTTGGTTTGCGGGTCAAGTAATGTAACTCTAACCACTCCGCTCGTTGCAGGATATACATACCAATGGTATTTCAACAACGCAACCATTCCAAGTGCAACAAATGTAAATTATTTGCCTTCTCAAGTTGGAGCATATTATGTGCGAGCAACCCAAACTTCTTCAGGATGTTTTGGCAACTCGGCGGCGGTAACGCTTGTTAGTTCAATTAGTATTTCACCAACAGGAACCGTCTCGTCTTGTGCAGGCAATGCCACAGTGTTAACAGCACCGGTTGGTACAGGAAATACCTATCAATGGCAATACAACAATGCTAACATTAGCGGCGCCACTTCTAGCACCTATACACCAACACAAAGTGGTAATTATAGAGTCATTGTAACGAACGGTGGTTGCACTTCAACTTCTGCAAATACCAACGTTTCTTTAACCTCAGGCATTACAGCCACCATTACGCCAGCTTCAAGCACAAACATTTGTGCGGGCAGCAGTGTGCAGCTGAATGCCTCGACAGGCGCAGGATACACCTACCAATGGTTGTTGAATTCGATAGCAATTTCAGGAGCGACAGCATCTTCATATACAGCCTCAACTGCAGGTAACTACACCGTTCAAATATCCAATGGATCTTGTAATGCGACCAGTGCATCTGCCGTTGTAACTATTAATGCACTTCCAACGGCAACGATAACTCCAGCATCAGCAGCAACTTTCTGTCAAGGTGGTAGTGTTGTTTTGAACGCAAATACTGGAACAGGACTTTCATATCAATGGAAGTTGAACGGAACGAATATTACTGGTGCAACTTCATCTTCATACACAGCGAATGCAAGTGGTTCATATACTGTTGTTGTTACAAACACTTCAACGTGTTCTGCGACAAGCACTGCGACAGTTGTGACCGTGAATGCCCTTCCGACAGCAACCATCACTCCAGCAACAACGACAACTTTCTGTCAAGGTGGATCGGTAGTATTGAATGCTAACATGGGAACTGGATTGACGTATCAATGGAGATTGAATGGAACAAATATTACTGGTGCAACTTCTTCTTCGTACACTGCAAACGCAAGTGGATCATACACTGTTGTGGTGACGAACACATCAACGTGTTCTGCGACGAGCACAGCGACAGTTGTGACAGTGAATGCGCTTCCAACGGCAACGATAACTCCAGCAACAGCAACAAATTTCTGTCAAGGTGGATCAGTAGTATTGAACGCAAACACAGGAACGGGATTGACTTATCAATGGCGATTGAACGGAACAAACATCACAGGAGCAACATCTTCATCGTACACCGCAAATGCGAGTGGTTCTTACACCGTTGTTGTGACAAACACTTCTGCGTGCTCTGCGACAAGCACAGCGACTGTTGTGACTGTGAATGCGCTTCCAACCGCGACGATTACTGCATCTAGCGCTACAACATTTTGTCAAGGCGGTAATGTTGTTCTAACAGCAAACACCGGAACTGGTCTTTCGTATCAGTGGTTCAACAATGCTGTTGCAATCAGCGGAGCAACAACTTCAACGTACACTGCGAACGCAAGTGGTTCTTATACGGTTGTTGTAACGAATACTTCAACGTGCTCTGCGACAAGCTCTGCGACGGTGGTGACTGTGAATGCGCTTCCAACTGCGACAATCACTGCATCTAGTGCAACGACCTTCTGTCAAGGCGGTAGTGTTGTTCTTAACGCAAACACCGGAACAGGTCTTTCGTATCAATGGCAATTGAACGGAACAAACATTACTGGAGCAACGACTTCAACTAACACGGCAAACGCAAGTGGATCGTATACGGTTGTAGTGACGAACACAAGCACGTGTTCTGCGACGAGCACTGCGACGGTTGTAACCGTGAACGCTCTTCCTACAGCGACCATCACTCCAGCAACAACGACAACTTTCTGTCAAGGTGGTTCTGTGGTGTTGAATGGAAATACCGGAACTGGATTCATGTATCAATGGTACAACAATGCTTCTCCAATTAGCGGAGCAACATCTTCATCATATACTGCGAATGCAAGTGGTTCATATACGGTAGGAGTAACGAATACTTCTTTGTGCTCTGCGACAAGTACTGCTACAAATGTTTTGGTGAATTCCAACACAACCTATTTCGCAGATACAGATAACGACGGTTATGGAAATTCGGGCAATACAATAAGCACGTGCGTTCAGCCAGCGGGATATGTAGTGAATAGTCTCGATTGCAATGATGCCAATGCTTCTATTAATCCTGCTGCTGCCGAGATTTGCAATTCAATAGATGATAACTGCAATTCTCAAACAGATGAGGGTTTAACGTTTGTATTGTACTATGCCGATGCTGACGGTGATGGTTTCGGATCGGGAGCGTCAACTTCGCTATGTTCCAATCCTGGAGGCGGTTACAGCACCAATGCATTGGACTGTAACAATTCGAATTCATCTATTAATCCAAGTGCTACTGAATTGTGTAACAGTGCAGATGACAATTGCAACACCCAGATAGATGAGGGATTACTCTTCCAGAACTATTATCAAGATTTCGATGGAGATGGTTTCGGATCAGGCTCTGCAAGTTCTTTGTGCGCAAGTCAATCGGGATATGTAAATAATGCATTTGACTGTAACGATTTTCAAGCGCAAATTAATCCAATAGCTCAGGAGATTTGCAATGGTATCGATGACAACTGCAACAACCTCGTTGACGATGGCTTGCAGTTCAGTAACTATTTCTTAGACGGAGACCAAGATGGTTTTGGATCAGGAAATCCGCAATCGCTATGCAGTAATCCAGGAAACGGTTACAGTTTAGTTAATACAGATTGTAATGATGCAATAGCAGCTATAAATCCATCTGCTGCGGAAATATGTAATAGCATTGATGACAATTGTAATCTTCAGATAGATGAAGGCTTGGTGTTTACGAATTATTTCGCAGATAACGATGGCGACGGATTTGGAAGTCCGGCTCAAGCATTCTCCTCCTGCTTGCCCTTGAATGGAATGGTAACAAATAATGGAGATTGCAACGATGCTAATGCCAATATAAATCCAATTGCAATCGAAATAGGTGGCAACGGCATCGATGAAAACTGTGATGGACAAATCGACAACAGCATTTTGGAGTTGAATTCAAGTATAAACTTATTCCCCAATCCAACGCATTCTGAACTGAACATTCAAGTAACCTCTTTTATAATTGGAAGTGACTTATATATTTTCGATGCAGTAGGAAAGTTAGTGTTCAAGCAGGAGTTGCTAACAACACAAACAACCATTCCTGTTTCCAACTTCGCTAATGGGAATTACATTGTGAGAGTGGGTGAGGTCGTGAAGCGTTTTGAGGTAATCAAATAAAGCTCGCTCTGCGAGCGGCATTCAAAATGCCCCCAGCAGAGCTGGGGGATAAATGTTAAATAAGGAAGGCCAACAAAAGCCATTTCTCAAAAGTAAATCTGAGGAAAAAAATTTAAAGAGGGCTCTTACACTTAAGTAAGGGCTCTTTTTTTGTTAGCTCTTTTTGCTTGAAATTATCTATCATCTCAACTTTTTTCTGCCAATGAAGCTGAGGGATAGAATTTGAGGTTAGCTCTGATTTCTTAAGCAGAGGATCTAATCTAAACTGTTATCCCCCAGCTTCACTGGGGGTAGTTCGGATGTCGCCCTGAGGGGCTCGTTGATGTGATGCAAGCTGGGGGCATTGTATTTATGAAATTTTTTTATTCCCTTAACTGCGTCGGGCTTGGAATAATGAACTTGAACCAAGGTTTTTTTTGCTTCTACATATGGAGGTGTTTTTTAAAATAATTAATCATTGGATAATGATTAATTTAATTTGGTTTCTTTAACTATATTCATTTGCCATTTCCTTCTGTTTTACTTTATCTTTGTTGCATTATAATTCATGAAACAGTTCTTTCAACTCTCGTTTTATATTACATTATTTTTGGTGTTTTTTTTTACAGATGGGCTTGTGGCCCAGTGTGATCCAGAAGTTACATTCACCCAAAATTCTATTGAAGTTTGTACAGGTGGATCAGTGACATTGACTCCTGTAATTACAGGGGTTCCCGGAAACATTACACCTACCTATTCTTGGGAGTTGGACCCTCCAGGACAAGGAAATAATAATGAGATTACTATTCCCGGGGCGAATTCTAGCACGTATACCATTAATCAAATTTCCACCAATACAGCAGGTGAATATACAATAACAATTGATTTCCCAAGTGGTAATGGCTGCGGTGGAAGTGTGAATGCGAATATCGATGTGAATATTATTAACCCATCCATTAATGCGGGGAACAATCAAACCATTTGTCAGAATCAAGCTGTTTCTTTGAACTCTAGTGTTAGTGGATTAGGGCAAAATCCCGTTGGAGTGACATACTCCTGGACTAGTAATCCTGCAGGATTTAATTCAACTGAGGCGAACCCGCAATTCTCTAACCTTCCAATTGGCCAAACTACTTTCACGGTAACAGCTACTTACAATGGTTGTACCTTTTCAGATAATGTTCAAGTATTTGTAAATCCAAATCCAACAATCCCCACTTTTTCAATTCCCAATTCTGGATGTCCGGGAATTGCAATTCCTGTTAGTGGATTTACTCCTGCAAACGGAATCACATACACTTGGAATCCGACTCAGGGAACAACGGTCACAGGAGCCAATTCAAGCACTCCAAATATTATTTTTAATAGCGGAGGAACATACGACGTTTCCGTTACTGCAACAAATTCAAACGGATGTACATCTTCATCAAGTGTCCAATCCATTAATATAACCAATCTTCAGGTATTGGATCCCTATGTTGAAGTTGCGGGGGTGTCATTAACACCAAGTGTTTATAACAACACAACAACATACTCACTCTGCGGTGGGGCGTCAGGTGGAAGTAATTCATTTATCTACAATACATTTCCAAACGGTAGTTTAGCTCAATATTCCATTTCAGCGGGTGCACCTCCCGTTGTATCCCCTTTGGTGAATGGTACACCGGAAGAATTAGTGCTTAACATAGGAAACAACTATTTCACAATTACGGGAGTATTAAATGGTTGCACGGTAAGTGAGACCTTCAATATTTATGCTGGTTCAAATCCATATGTTGCAGGGGGAGTATCGAATTCTGTGGGGTTGTGTACTGGGCAGACTGTGAATTTTTCAATTTCTACTATTAATCCTTCAACGAACACTCCGAATGCAGCTGGAACAACTTATACTATTGGCGTTAGTGATGTGCCTTCCTCACTTCCTAATTTGGGCAATTCACCATATGCTACATTTTTAGATATTAATGGGAATCAAAACGTTCCGTATACATTCAATTCATCATCTTGTAATCAATTCCCACCTGGTTATCCCGCAAATACATTTTATGCTGTAATACAAGCATCTAATGCATGTGGAACAACAACAAGTTCTGTTTCTCCTATTGTTGTTTCAGGTGCGCCTACCGCAAACTTTAATGTGTCTACTACTACGGCATGTATTAATTCGCTTGTTACAATTACAAATGCGGGTGTTTCAGGAAACGCAATTACGGGACCAAATAATAATGCTCCTTTTTCATGTTTAAATACTGGTGGCTTTTATTACACTATTTCGCCTTCAACAGGATGGACTGTTAGTACCGGAACGCTTGGTGCCCCGGGAGTGCCTGTTAGTAATTGGAATGGAATTACCCCTGCATCAAATACGGTCAATGTTTTATTCAACACACCGGGTAATTATACCATTACACAGCGATACCAAAACGGTTGCGGAATCTCCACATTTCAACGTACCGTTTGTGTTGTCTCGCCACCATCTTGTTCGTTCACGGTTGATCCAATGAGTTCCTGTACACCGCTTGTAACAAGCATTACCAATAATACTACAGGGCCTTCCTGTGGAAATACACCCTTAGTATTAGCTTACAGCTGGTCTGTTACAAATCCATCTGGTGGGACATCCTCAATAGCCTCTGCAACAGCAGTTAACCCCACAATAACGCTGAATAACAATACTGTTGCACCCAATTTGGCTGCACTTAACTTCCCGATTACACTTGTTGTAAACCCATTGATTCCCGGAACCTCTACCCCAGTTTCGAACTGTTCTTCAACCTGCAATCAAACGGTTACAGTTTATCCACAACCGTCTTTTATTACACAACCTGTTCAGCCACCAACTGTTTGTCTCGACGGAACTTTCAACGCATTGAGTGTGATCGTTAGTTATTTAGGTCCTGGTTTACCTTCCTATCAATGGTATTCAAATATTAACCCTGTTAGCTCTGGTGGGATACTAATTCCAGGAGCAACTGCTTCGAGCTATGTACCTCCAGCTACAGCTGTTGGTACCATTTATTATTATTGTGTAGTTACTTTTCCATCAAGCACATTATGCAGCACAATAACTTCAAACAATGTAGCTGCAATCGTTGTACCTGACCCAATCGCTTCAGCCAGTCCGTCAACGCAAACCATTTGCGTAGGCGGAACGGCACCTAATGCCTTAACAGGAAATTACAGCAATGGCGTTGGAACCCCGATTTACCAATGGAATCTTGTGGGCACACCAACGCAGGCAATAAGTGGTGCTACCTCATCCACATACATTCCTCCGGCATATACTTCAACCGGTACATTCAATTACACGGTAACGATAAACACCTCGGGAAGCGGCTGTACCGCTAGTACCTCGCCTCAAATTTCTGTAGTCGTGGTTGCTGATCCTACAGTCACCGCTCCACTTGCAACTCAAACGCTTTGTCAGAATGCTATTCCTACTGCATTAACTGTAACAGCATCTGGAGGAACAGGAACTCTACTTTATCAATGGTATAGCAACACTGTAAACAATACAACAAGTGGAACTGCAATTGCGGGAGCAAATGCAAGTACATACACTCCACCAACCAATGCAGTAGGTACATTGTATTATTACTGTGAAGTTACTACAACGGTATCTGGTTGTTCAGTAACAAGCGCTACAAGCGAAGTAATCGTCAACCCCGCTCCAATATTTACAACACAACCTGCTGCAAGTAATGTTTGTGTGGGTGGTAGTACCAACCAAATGTGTGTGACGTATACCAACGGAACTGGAACGCCTTCCTACCAATGGTATAGCAACACTGCAAACAGTACAACAGGTGGAACAGCTATTCCAAGTGCAACTACCAACTGCTACACACCATCTTCAACCACTGCTGGTACAACGTATTACTATGCAGTAATATCACTTACCGGAGGAGGTTGTTCAAGCATTACCTCGAATACGGCTGTGGTGGATATTACACCACCCCCTGTAATTGCTACACAACCCACTGCAACGCAAACCATTTGTGTGGGAGGGAGTTCCATTCCACTTGCTGTTGTTCTTCAAGCAGGCACAGGTATTGGTGCATTTTCATATCAATGGTATTCGAATACAACAGCTTCGAATTCAGGAGGGTCAATAATCGCTGCAGCAACTTTAGCTATTTATACTCCGCCCGTTTTCAATACTGCTGGTACATTCTATTACTACTGTATCGTAACAGATGCAGGCAATGGTTGCGGAACAGTGACCTCTCAAGTAGCGTCTGTAGTCGTGGTTGCTGATCCTACAGTCACCGCTCCACTTGCAACTCAAACGCTTTGTCAGAATGCTACTCCTACTTCTTTAACTGTATCAGCATCAGGAGGGACAGGAACTCTACTTTATCAATGGTATAGCAACACTGTAAACAATACAACAAGTGGAACTGCAATTGCGGGAGCAAATGCAAGTACATACACTCCACCAACCAATGCAGTAGGTACATTGTATTATTACTGTGAAGTTACTACAACGGTATCTGGTTGTTCAGTAACAAGCGCTACAAGCGAAGTAATCGTCAACCCCGCTCCAATATTTACAACACAACCTGCTGCAAGTAATGTTTGTGTGGGTGGTAGTACCAACCAAATGTGTGTGACGTATACCAACGGAACTGGAACGCCTTCCTACCAATGGTATAGCAACACTGCAAACAGTACAACAGGTGGAACAGCTATTCCAAGTGCAACTACCAACTGCTACACACCATCTTCAACCACTGCTGGTACAACGTATTACTATGCAGTAATATCACTTACCGGAGGAGGTTGTTCAAGCATTACTTCGAATACTGCTGTGGTGGATATTACATCTGTAACAACTCTCTCTGCGCAACCCACTCCCAATCAAACCATTTGCGTAGGAGGGACTATTCCATTGCCACTTTCGGTTTCATATTCAGGCGGAGTAGGAACTCCTAGTTATCAATGGTACAATTCTCCAGCAAACACTCCAATCATTGGAGCGACCAGCTCCAGTTACACTCCACCAACATTTACAACAATTGGTAGTAGTGGATATTATGTTGTATTGAGTTTGCCGGGGGCTGGATGCGGCTCACAAACCTCAGATGTTGGAACCATTCAAGTCGTTGATGATCCTACGACCACCATATCTCCCAATTCAACGTATTGTCAGAATGCTGGAAACGTAACTCTTTTGTCTGTAGTGCCGTCAGGAGGTCAAGGAACTGCATCTTACCAGTGGTATTCAAATTCTACAGGAGGAAATACAACAGGAACAATTATTAATGGCGCTACTGCAAGCACTTACAACCCACCGGTAGGGGTTATAGGAACTACTTACTACTATTGTGTTATCACGCAAAGTGCAGCAAACTGTGCTGTAAACTCACCTGCTGCTCAAATTATCGTTACCCCTGCTCCTACATTTACAACCCAACCTACAGCAACGCAATCTGTGTGTGTAGGAGGAGCAACCACTCAACTCAACGTTGCATACAGCAATGGTACGGGAGCCGCAACATACCAGTGGTACGCCAACTCTACTAATTCATATTCAGGAGGAACCGCAATTCCCGGAGAAACGCTAAGTTCATTTACTCCGCCTTCAGTCACTTCAAGTACAATCTACTATTACTGTATTATTTCATTCGCAGCGGGTGGGGGATGTTCCATGATCAATTCAAATATTGCTGAAGTCATTGTACTTCCAGACCCTACAATCTCAACTCAACCATTAACAACTCAAACCATTTGCGTAGGAGGAACCATACCCGCTGCTCTTAACGTAGCTTATTCAGGCGGAGTTGGAATACCAATCTATCAATGGTTTGGTGGTTCTCCAGCAGCTTCTATTACTGGAGCTACTAATCCTTCATACACCCCACCTACGTTCTCTACACCTGGAACTTTTAACTATTACGCCACCATTAGCTTATCAGGATCGGGGTGTGATGCGCTAACTTCGGCCAATGGTGTAGTTATCGTTATTGCAGACCCCGTTGTCTCTGCCCAGCCGACAACAACTCAATCCGTTTGTCAAAACACTCCAACTTCGCAATTATCTGTCTCCATTTCTGGCGGAACGGGAACCGCCTCATACCAATGGTACTCAAACACAACCAATTCTAACGTTGGGGGAACACCAATCTTCGGAGCAACATCAAACACCTATACACCGCCTAGTTCTAATGCAGGAACACAATACTATTACTGTGTAATAAACCAAACAGGTTCAAATTGCAGTGTCACTTCAAACCCTGCAGCTGTGGTCGTAAATCTATCTCCAATAATTTCAACCCAGCCAATTAGCACACAACAACATTGTTTGAATCAAACAACGAATCAGTTGCAGGTTGCTTATTCCGATGGAACTGGAACACCAACCTATCAATGGTATTCAAATACAACGAATTCAATTTCTGGTGGAACACCAATAAACTCAGCAACAAGCAATACCTATACACCGCCTTCGAGTTTAGACGGTACTTTTTATTATTACTGTGTGATCACTTTCGCAAGTGGAGGAGGTTGTCCGAGTATAACTTCTAATATTTCAGAAGTCATTATTCATCCATATCCTATTGTCACAGTTACCGGAGGGGAGACTATTTGCCTACTCGAATCCTCTGACATAAATTTTGCATTCACACCTGCAAATGGATTCTATGACATAAACTACACAGCAAATGGCCAGAGCTTTTCTATCGACAATTTCAATGGTTCTAATCCAATATTCACGGTAACTCCGAATCAAACGACTACATATGTAGTCACCAATATTGCGTACGACCAAGTGCCTCAATGTGCAATTCAGCCGAATACTTCAATAGTTGTGATTGTGAATCCTCTGCCAGCGCTTAACAATTCTACCTATACGTATTGTTCAGATGTGACCACAGCGTCGCTCCAATATATTCCCGATCTGAACTCTTATACCTATAATTGGTTGCCAAATCAGTTCGCAAACTATGCTGGTCAGATTAATGGTCCGAGTTCAATTAATGTTACATTGCCAGACCCCGCAGGAAATGCTCCAACGAATTACTATTATGTAACGAGTTTAATAGACAATGCCACGGGTTGCCAAGCACTTGACTCTATTTTAGTGACTATTAACCCCAACCCTGTTGGAAGTTTTACTTTACCGTCAACAGGTTGTCTAGACACACCCATATCATTGAGTAATGGAGATGCGACTATTTGCAATTACGAATGGACCATAGATGGTTTATTGTATAGCACATCTTCCGCGCCGCAACCGCCGGTATTTTCAACACTTGGTACCCATACCATTGAAATGATTGCCATAAACACGTTTGGTTGCACAGATACACTTAATTCAACCATTCAAATTTACGATCTGCCTGTTTCAAATTTTGTAACAGATTTAAACAGTGGATGTGCACCATTACCAGTAAGTTTTATAAATCAAAGTTCGGGTTCATACATAACAAGTTATGATTGGAGTTTTGCGCCAGATACAGTTTCATGGGCATATCAATTTTCATCATCTAGTTTAATAGACCCTCCAAGTGTTACTTACCAGCAAGGAAATACAACTGTAAATTATCAAGTCATTTTGGCTGTGACAAATGCATGTGGAACAGTCACAAGCTCACAACAGATAACGGTATTGCCATCACCAATTGCCAATTTCACCCTTGCTAATCATACCATTTGCTCAGGAACTTCCTTGGCGGTCAATAATATCTCTGTTGGTGAACCAACTTCTTATATATGGAATTACGGTAATTATGTATCCTATAATCCGAATTTGACATCAATGTATTTTCCAAGTGATTCATTAATCCAGGTCTTTCCAATTGAGTTGATATTATCAAATGCATGTGGTTCAGATACTTTTATTGATAGTGTTACAGTCTTGCCTGATAATGTAATTGGTGGTTTTTTAGTAAGTTCAAATAGCGGATGTTCACCACTAACGGTGACATTTACCAATACTTCAGCGGATCCAAATTATAGTACGTTTTGGAATATGGATGATGCGAATGGTACTTCATTCATTAATCAAAATACGGTATCCTATACTTATACATCGGCTAATGGCACAGTAAATTATAACCCTTATTTGGTTGTCAACGATGGTTGTGCAAACGATACGGTGTATGCACAAATAACAGTTTTCCCGAATCCAGTGCCTGTTATTAATGCCTCTCAGTTTAATGTTTGTGCGGGCGGATCAATAGATTTTACGGCCGGGGTTCAAACAGGTTCCTCGAATGGTATTTCATTCTCATGGAATATACCGGGAATAGGAAGTTCCAACGCCACCAATGCTACGTTCACATTTCCTACGGGTAGCTTTTCGGGGACATCAATACCTGTTTCTTTAACAGCATCATCGCCAAATTATACGGGAGGGTCTTGTAGCTCTACATCAAATGCAACGATATATGTTTATAGTTTGCCCGATGTCTCAGGAGTTCAAGCGTTGAATAGCAGTGGATGCAGTAATTTGTTGGTGACGCTTTCCGGATTACCAAATGCAGTGAATACTGTCAATTGGGGCGATGGAATAACCAATTCTTTGGCTTCGCATTTGTACATCAATAATGGTGCGTCAACAGTAACTTTTCCTATTCAAATTACATCACAAAATGTTTATGCTACATCGCCATCGTTGACTTGTACATCTTTAACTTCAGACTTGGCAATTGTTGTTCCGTTGCCGTTGCCTGAAATTGCTACGAATTTGGTAAATATATGTGAGGGAGAAAGCATTGATTTTTTTGCAAGTACAACCAACAATCAACTATCAGGTGTTGTGTTTGATTGGGATTTTGGAGGTCTTGGTTCAAGTTCTAATCAATCAGAGACTTTCCAATTTGAAAATGGTACTTACCAAGGAACTACTTATCCAATCGTTTTAACGGCAACACAAACGGCAAATGGTTTCTCATGCAGCAATGCAGTTTCAACAAATATTGTTGTCTTCGAAACTCCTGATTTAAGCTCTTTGTTATTTGACAATATATCAGGTTGCAGTCCATTGCAAGTGGATCTTTCCAATTTGCCAAATGCCGTATATACAATTGATTGGGGAGATGGCATAGTTTCAAATTCATTTTCCCATACTTACTTCAATAGTACAAATAACCAAACAACTTACCCAATAACTGTCACAGCAAGCAATGTAACATCAACGGTTCCAATGTTAACTTGTTCATCAACAGCTAATGCTGTTGCGAGTGTTCAACCGCAACCGATTGCTGATTTCATATACTCCATGGAATCTGCTTGTATGCCTGGCCCAGTAAATATCGATCTTCAAAATACTTCTATTAATGCGTTGGCTCCGTTTAATTGGAGTTATAATAATACTGATTTTGTTACGAACAACTTAGATTACTCAATCGCATTAGATACTCCTGGGTTACATGATATTTCACTAACGGTAGCGAATCAATTTGGATGTACGGATGCAGTAACTCAAAGTGTTGAAATTTTTGATTTACCTATTGTTCAAATTGTACCATCATCGACTGAATTGTGTTTGGGTGAACCGGTGGAATTTGATATCAATGCAAGTAATTTAGCCACCATGGAGTGGGATTTTGGAGATGGCACAACGGAATTCCATTTGAATTTAAATACGTTGACTCATTACTATTCAAGTGAGGGGATTTACTCGTTATCCATAATTGCCGTTAGTCCCGAAGGATGCATGGATACTCTTGATTTTAATAATTTGGTTTTGATTCATCCTGTTCCAACAGCTTCATTTATTCCAAGTATTACCGTTGCAGATATTACATTTCCTTATTTTGAATTTTCAAACAACAGTGCAAATGCAAATTCATACTATTGGAGTTTTGGAGATGGATCTTGGTCAAACGATGAAAATACGAATCATACTTATATTCAAGAGGGTGATTTCATGGTAAGTTTGACTGCCTTTAACAACTATGGTTGTTTTGATGTTACTTACGAAGTAGTGCACGTTGAGGGCATAGTAGTTTATGTGCCAAATGCTTTCACTCCACTGGATTATGATGGATTGAATGATGTCTTTATCCCCGTATTCTCTTCATCACAGGGAATTACGTTTTATGAATTTACGATTTATAATCAATGGGGCACGAAAATTTTTGAAACCAATAATCCGGATGAGGGGTGGATGGGAAATTCAAATGAAAATGATCCAGGTGAGCAAAACTATTATGCACAAAATGATATCTACGTTTGGCAAGTGAAGTATCGAAAACGCGCTCAATTTGGATCAGATGAACCTGCGGTTATATTAACAGGTCATGTTACAATAATTCGATAGCTATTCCAATCAACCCTCCCCCAAAAGATAACTGCGCTTCACACGCATGGGAATGGATGTTAAAACTTCATAAGCAATGGTATTGCACTGCTGCGCGAACGACTGTATCGACTGCTGATTGCCAAAAATTTCCACTTCGTCGCCAACCACAACCTGCAAGCCACTTATATCTATCATGGTCACATCCATACAAACCTTTCCTACCACCGGACACAAATGACCCGCAACAACCACGTATCCAATGCCATTGCTCAAACTTCGTCTAAATCCGTCTGCATAACCTATAGGTATAACCGCTATGGTCATTTCCTGCTGGGCAATAAAACTTCTGCCATAACCCACCGACTCACCAGCACGAACTTTCTTAATTTGTACCACCGCGGTTTTTAACGACCCAACCGTTTTCAAATGACGCTGCTCTTCCTCAAATGCACTTACACCATACATGCCAATGCCCAAACGAACAATATTGAACTGCGCATTCAACCAACGCTGAATTCCACCGGTATTGGCAGCATGCAGCAAGGGTTGTATGTTGCACGACTCACGTATACGCCCTGTGCGTGTTTGAAACTCTTGCAACTGACCGCGCGTAAACGAGTCAAATTGCTCGTCTTCAGAAGCTGCGAAATGCGTAAATAAACTCACAATCTTCAAATGAGAATTGCTCCGTATCAACTCAATGAGAGCAGAGTCATCTTCTTGTTTGAATCCCAGCCGATTCATTCCGGTATCCAGTTTAATATGCACGTGATACGTAATGTCACTCTTTTCTTGACGAGCCGCTTGAGCATAACTTTTAAACGACTCAAGTGAAAATAATTCGGGTTCTAATCGATATCGGAATAAGTGTTCAAAGTCATTTACATTTGGTTCAAGAACTAAAATGGGAACACTAATTCCGGCTTCGCGAAGCTGAACGCCTTCATCTGTATAGGCCACAGCCAAACGCTGCACACCGCAGTGGATCAACTGATTGGCCACTTCTACAGCACCAATGCCATAGCCACCGGCTTTCACCATTCCCATGATTTCAACTTGTGGATGAAGCAAAGAACGGAAATAATGTACGTTGTGCTCCAATGCACTCAAGTCTACTTCGAAAATGGTTTCATGATGTTGCTCTTGTAAAAAACGTACAATGCGCTCAAATTCAAAAACCCGAGCACCCTTTATAAGCACCGCCGCATTGCGCCAATCATTTAATGCAATGGATTGTAAAAAATCTGAAGTGCTCTCATATTGCCATGTGGCAATCTCTAAATTGAAATTTTTCCAACTTGAACCAATCAAATGAACTTCATCTAAGTTGTATTTTGTTAGAAGTGCTTTGATCTGAATTTTCCACGAGTCACCTTGATTTTCTGCGAGCTCTGAGAGTATGAGTTTTTTTATTTTCTTGCTTCCAAACTGCTGATGAAAGTGAGCCAACGCCATCTCTAAAGATGCCAAATCATTGCTGTATGCATCATTCAACAGAATCATACCTCCCTTTCCCCGCAGCTGCTCTAACCGCATTTCAAGCGCATGTAAATGCTTGCAAGATGCTTGAAGCGAATCTACAGAGACATGAAATTGCAACGCAGTGGCTAAGGCCAATGTGAAATTTGAAATGCTTGCCTGATCTACAAAAGGTATTTCAAATGAATGCAATTCGCCGTTCCAAAGCAATTTCAAATAGGTGTTGTTGGCAGAATGCTTTTCTTCTATCAATTGTAAACTACAAGCATCATCATGCCCGCAAATGATTAATTCTGCATTGGGGAATTCAGATTTTAAATGCATAATTACCGAATGATCGTTCGGTGCAATTATTTTTTTGCATGTTTTGAATAGTGTGCACTTCTCTTGAATGAGTTCTTCCTTAGAATTGAAATTTTCGAGATGGGCTTGACCCAAAAATGTGAAGATTCCAATTTCAGGTTGAATCATTGCAGCGAGGTGTTGCATTTCGTTTGGCTGTGAAATACCAGCTTCGAAAATGCCAATTTGATCCATTTCGGTCAGATTCAGCAGAGAAAGTGCAACCCCAATCTGTGAATTGTAGCTCTTTGGGCTGCGTTGAACTACGAAGTGTTTGGCCAACAGGGTATTCACCCATTCTTTTACAATGGTTTTGCCGTTGCTTCCGGTAATACCAATAATGGGGATATGCGTGTTTAGTCGATTCCAACTGGCCCATTGTTGAATGGCGTGCAAGGTGTTGGGTACGCGAATGACAAAACTATCTTCGGGTAGCACAACGGGCTCGTCGCATAAGAATATTCGAATCCCCTGCTCATATGCTTTTTCAACGAAAACATGGCCGTTAAAGTTTGGACCTTTCAATGCAGCAAAGAGGCCATTTTTACCGGTTACTATTTTCCTAGTGTCAGTGAAAAGCTCATGTATAACTACAGAATTCAATGCTTGAGGAAGACTTACATTCCAAAGTAATGAAAGGTCTTTCAGTTGAGTTGCATTCATTCTTCTTGTGCTGCGGGCGTAATATCTTCTGTTACCACAACCTCATCTTGTGGGTCGGTAAAAATGCGTTTTTGAAATAGAAGTATGAGGAGTATACCGAATGTAATGGCCGAGTCAGCAATGTTAAAAATGGGCGGGAACAATTCCCTTGTTTCACCTGGATATATGGGAGACCAAGAAGGCCAAGTAACTTCACGATCGAAATGCAACATGTCAACTACGTTTCCGCGTAACATAGGTGCATATCCTTCTCCGTTGGCTTGGGCTACCCCGGGATAACCAATAAAGTCCTGAAAGTGCTCATCGAAAGTAGATCCTTTGTCGAACATCACGCCATAGGCCAGGCTATCAATGATATTTCCCAGAGCACCGGCTACAATGAGGGAAAGGCAGATCAAATAAAGTTTTGAAACATGTTTTTTAGAAAGTCGAATGACATACCAAAGAATTCCGGAGACAACGACAATGCGAAAAACACTCAGAACTATTTTTCCGGTAGTGCCTGGTAGCATCCATCCGAATGCCATACCGGGGTTTTCAACGAATTGCAATTCAAACCACCCTGGAATGAGTTCAATTTTTTCACCGTAATGAAACGTAAGTTTAACCCACAGTTTTAAAAGTTGGTCTACAGTTAAAACACTTAAGATGGTAATGATTATCGTTCTCACAATTCAAACTAGAGATTAATGCGTTATTTTCCTGTAGGCTTTAAATTGATTCCGGCCTTTAGCCATGCAATGTCGTACCCCACTTCAGCAAATACGCCAAATTTAGGTGAAACCTGATAGGTGGCTCCTACATTGATGGCGTAGTAAAGGAAAGAATCATTGTAGTTGTAGTTCGATGCAACAATACCTGGGTAGGTGGTGGTGTATTTGTATGTTTCCATAACAAGACCCAAATTCAAAATACCATAGACGTCTAATTTATCCACATCAAGGGGATAGTGGTAGGTTCCACGAGCTCCAATGACGAGGTCGGTCCAACGGCCAGAGTCTCTGTAACCACTGAAATAATCATAGTTGTATGATGCTGTCTTGAATGCAGCAAAGCCTCCTATGCCAATGGTACCAGGACCAATGTTATCAATAATACCTTGATCGTATGAAGCAAATAATGTTGGACTCGATGAAAAATCACCCGCACTTGAATAGGAAAGGTAACCACCGAAACCGATTCCAAGGTTGAGGTTTTTAGATCCTACATTGAACTGTGACTGGGCATGCATTAACGCCGAAAATGCTATGCAAAGAGCAACTAATTTTTTGAAGTTCATGGTTTGTGTATTGTACGGGTTACAGCGAATTATTGCATGTTTTTGGCTTCTATGCTTAAGGTAGCATGCGGAACCAGGCGCAATCTTTCTTTCGGTATAAGCTTACCTGTTACGCGGCAAACGCCGTATGTTTTATTCATGATGCGTAATAAAGCATTCTCAAGACTTTTAATAAACTTCTCTTGTCTTGAAGCCAATTGAGCTACTTCTTCACGACTGCTGGTATCGCTGCCATCTTCCATCATTTTAAACGTAGGTGATGTGTCGTCTGTGCTGTTGTCGCCGTCTCTTGATAAAGATTCTTTTAATTCATCGTAATCTGATCTGGCCTGAACCAATTTCTCTTTAATTAAAGCTTCAAACTCTTTCAAATCTTTGTCTGAATATCGAGTTGCGGTGACAGGTTGAACCGCAGGTTTAACAACGGGTTTTGAAACCGGAGCAGGGGCAGGAACGGGTTTAGCTATCGGAGCTGGTTTTGGAGCGGGAGCTGGTTTAGCAACTGCTTTAACTACAGGCTTTACAACGGGCTTTGAAACCACTTTTTTCACTGGAGCTTTCGCTACTGCTTTTTTCGGAGCAGGTTTGGCAACCGCTTTCTTTGCAGGGGCTTTGGCTACTGCTTTTTTCGGAGCTGGTTTAGCAACCGCTTTCTTTGCAGGGGCTTTGGCTAATGCTTTTTTCGGAGCAGGTTTAGCAACTGCTTTCTTTGCAGGGGCTTTGGCTACTGCTTTTTTCGGAGCAGGTTTAGCAACTGCTTTTTTCACAGGAGCTTTTGCCGCAGGTTTTGTTATTTTCTTGGCGACTGGTTTGGTCGCTGCCTTTTTCGGAGCTGGTTTAGCTGCAACTTTTTTAGCTGCAGGTTTAGCCACTTTTTTAGCAGGCTTAGAGATTACTTTCTTTGCCATAGGTCTATGTAGTTTTGGTTAATAATAGTTGCACTTGTCCGCCGGCTTCCCACTCAACTTCCACTGCGCCTTCAATTTCATTTTCATAGGAAATGGAGGAGGCAAGTACTTGACTGCTAATATATTCAGAATTGTTTTTCAATACATCATGAATTGAAAGATCTCCCGAAACTTTAACGTGAATTTTATCTACAACTTCGAAATTCAACTCTTTTCTTAAGTTTTGAATGCGGTTTACCAATTCACGGGCAAGCCCCTCCAAGCGGAGTTCTTCAGAAATGGTAACATCAAGCGCTACAGTTAGGCTGCCTTGGTTGGCTACTTTCCAACCTGGAATATCTACTGGAATAATTTCAACATCTTCGGTTAAGAGTTCAATTTGATGCGTTTCCCACATGTATTTTCCATGTGACTCAATAGACGCTATAATTTGTTCCGAATTTTCAGCAGCAAAGGCCTGTAGTTCTTTCATGACTTTACCACATTTTCTACCGAGAGTGGCAAAATTCAATTTGAGATTTTTAATGATTTTGGTTGTGTTTTCATCAACACAATTGACCTGTTTCACATTAATTTCACTGCAAATGAGGTCGGCCACATTTCCAATGTATTTGCGAATTTGATTATCTAAAACAGGAATTCGAATTTCCGCAAGTGGTTGACGAACACGAATATTTTCTTTTTTCCGAATAGATAAAGCCATGGAAGAGATGCGTTGAGCCAGATCCATTTTCGTCTCCAATTCGGTGTCTCTGAATTCTAAATTTTGCAACAAAGAAAGGTGAACACTTTGATTGTTTCCATTCAAGCTTTGGTACAGCCAATCTGCATAGAAAGGAGCGTATGGCGACATTAACTGAGCAATTTGTTTAAGGCAAGCATGCAACGTAGCATAGGCAGCTCGCTTATCTGAAGTTAATTCACCATGCCAAAAACGTTTTCTAGCAAGACGCACGTACCAATTTGATAAATGTGCATCAACAAATTCTTCAATGGCTCTACCTGCTGGTGTAGGATCAAAGTCATTCAAGTATTTCTCAACTTCTAATGTCAACGCATTGAGTTTGCTGAGAATCCATTTATCTAACTCTGAACGTTCGTGAACAGCCGGATCCAATTCGCTTGGTTGATAGGCATCTATATTGGCATAAAGGGCGAAGAAAGAGTAGGTGTTGGAAAGAGTTCCGAAAAAAGTACGTTGTACTTCTTCAATTCCCTTCACATCAAATTTTAAATTATCCCATGGATCTGCATTGGTTATCATGTACCAGCGCGTTGCATCGGGACCATATTTTGCCAATGTTTCAAACGGATCAACGGCATTGCCTAAACGTTTAGACATTTTATTTCCATTCTTGTCTAGGACCAATCCGTTCGAAATGACATTTTTATACGCTACCGAATCGAAGCATAAGGTTGCAATAGCGTGAAGTGTGTAAAACCATCCTCTGGTTTGATCAACTCCTTCAGCAATGAAATCTGCTGGGAATGATTTTCCTTGTTCAATTTTCTCTTTGTTTTCGAACGGGTAATGCCATTGTGCATATGGCATAGCACCACTGTCGAACCAAACGTCTATGAGGTCTGATTCGCGACGCATGGGTTTCCCACTTCCACTTACCAAAACAATTTGATCTACATATGGTTTGTGTAAATCGAAGAGTGAATAGTTCTCTACCGAATTATCATTCGGTATGAATTTCTCAAGTGGATTAGCAGTCATTATTCCTGCTGAAACACTTTTTTCTATTTCGCTTTTGAGTTCTTCTACTGAGCCTATGCAGCGCATTTCATTGCCATCTTCTGTTCTCCAAATGGGAAGTGGAATACCCCAAAATCTGCTTCTCGATAGATTCCAGTCATTGGCATTTTCCAACCAGTTTCCAAATCTACCAGTACCTGTTGATGCGGGTTTCCAGTGAATGGAAGAGTTGAGTTCAACCAATCTGTTTCTTTTTTCTGGAACACGAATGAACCATGAGTCAAGTGGGTAATACAATACTGGTTTATCGGTGCGCCAACAGTGGGGGTAGTTGTGCGCGTATTTCTCTTTTTTAAATAGTTTTCCTTCAGTTTGAAGTTTCAGAATAATACGTTCATCTACGCTGAGATAATTTAATTTTTCTGTATCGCGAATGATATTGGCCAAGGCCAATTTTTGTTTCGCAAGCTCTACTGTTTTTTCCTCATCAGAATAGTATGCTTCTTTGACGTATTCTTCTCCAAAAAGAAAAGTGCCGTCTTGTACCTCAGGTACAAATTTTCCTCGTTTATCTACCAAGGTTAGGTTTCCCATTCCGAACTGTTTCGCAACTCGAAAATCGTCTGCTCCAAAGCTTGGCGCTATGTGAACAATTCCAGTACCATCTTCGGTGGTAATGAAATCACCTGAAATAACTTTGAATGCCTCACCGTCGGTGGGTTGAACAAACGGAAGTAGTTGCTCGTAATGGATTCCCACCAGGTCTTTTCCAGCTATGGATTGCATGTATAAGTTTGGAATTTTCTTCGATCCCAATTCAAATCCATCCAAGTCTTCGCCATTGGCGGCGGGAAAATATTTTTCTCTTAATGGCGCTGCCACCAAGAAAAGAGCACGTTCGTTACCGAATGGAGAATAAGATTCAACAATATCATACGTGATTTTTTCACCCACTGCCAACGCCACGTTAGACGGTAATGTCCAAGGAGTGGTGGTCCAAGCTAAGATGTATAAATTCAATGGGCTATCTAGCCCCAGTTTCGATTTGGCATCGATGGTTTTAAACTGTGCAACTGCCGAGGTATCTTTAACTTCTTTGTAGCATCCGGGCTGATTCAGTTCATGTGAACTTAAACCGGTTCCTGCTGCCGGAGAATAAGGTTGAATGGTGAATCCTTTATAGAGGAGGTTTTTTTCTTGAAGCTGTTGCAAGAGCCACCAAACACTTTCAATGTATTTGTTATCATAAGTAATGTAAGGGTCTGACATGTCTACCCAATACCCCATTTGCGCAGTTAGTTTTTCCCACAAATCGGTATATTTCATTACCTCTTTTCTGCAAGCTGCATTGTATTCTTCAACTGTAATGGTGGTTCCAATGTCTTCTTTTTTTATACCAAGTGTTTTTTCTACTGAAAGTTCAATTGGAAGTCCGTGGGTATCCCAACCCGCTTTGCGTTGAACTTGTTTGCCTTTCAGGGTTTGATATCGGCAGAAAATATCTTTTATGGTTCTTGCCATGACGTGGTGAATACCAGGCATACCATTGGCCGAAGGTGGACCTTCGAAGAAAACGAATGGTGTTTGACCTTCGCGTTCAGAAATGCTGCGTTGGAAAACATTTTCACGTTCCCAAAAACGTTGAATTTCATCTGCCAAGGCTGGCAAGGAAAGTCCTTTAATTTCTCTGTATTTCGACATGGCTAAAAAATAGAGTGCAAAGATAAAAAAAAGCGGAGGGCTAACCCTCCGCTTTTACATGTGCGCATGGAGGGACTCGAACCCCCACGCCTCACGGCACCAGATCCTAAGTCTGGCGCGGCTACCAATTACGCCACATGCGCATTTTGCGATGCAAATATAACGTGTTGTTTCCGAAAATGAAAGTTTTTCTCTTTGTTACTATCTTTCCGACATGAATTTTCTGCGGCATGTTCTCTTTTTCGGGTTTTTTATATGGTTCACGTGTAGCGCTTTGGGACAATATATTTCTGGAGCACGCATGGCGGCTTTAAGTGGCAGTGCCATTGCATCAACCGATGCTGCTGCTGGTTTTCATAACTTCTCTTCCATAGCGAATGAATCACATACGAGTTACATGGTTTATGCTCAAGCTCCTTTCGGAATCATGGATATTCGTGACGCAGGCATAGGAATTTTTACGAAACTGGGTTTGGGAAATGCGGGATTGAATTACTCCAATTACGGTAATTCCAATTTTTCGCGTCAGCAAGTGAAATTGGGTTACGCCATGAAGTTGTCTGAAAAATTCAATGCGTCTATGCAAATTGGACTTTCAAATACGCGCATAGCCGGAGGTTATGGCCATGCCTCAACTGTTTTGAGTCAAGTTGGAATGACTTATTACGTGCGGAAAGGTTGGTCATGGGCTTTGAATGGTTGTGTTCCAGCAAGTTTATTGTTGAATGAAGAGGATATACCTGCGCGCATTCAATTGGGAACTTCATATACTTTCGGGAAAACGTTTGCCATGTTTGCCTCTTGCACAGCAAGCAGCAGCGCTGTAGAACGTATTCATTACAGTTTCGGAGCAGAATACATACCCCATGAACAGTTATTTGTTCGCGCCGGAATGAATACGTTCTGGCAAACTTGGTCTTTCGGTATAGGTACTTCCTTTAAGTCATGGAAATTCGATGCCTCGGCAGTTATTCATCCGCAATTAGGCACCACGCCTCAGATTGGTTTAGTATATGAAGCGCATTGATCTATTCGCATTTCTATTTTTTACGCTGTTTGCCTCAGAGGTATGGGCTCAACCCAACTCAGCAGAAGAGTCGAATGTGGTGGAACAACGCATTGAATCAATCTCTTCTTTGCTTGATGAAAGCAGTGAATTGGATTACACTGCACTTGTTGAAGATTTAAATTATTTCTTGGCTCATCCACTCAATTTGAATCAAGCATCAGCCGCGGATTTGCAATCGCTTATGGTTTTAAGTGATACTCAAATTAACGCACTTTTTTTTCATATAAAAAAATTCGGACCGTTGCGCAGCGTGTTTGAGTTGCAACAAGTTCGGGGCTTCGATGCTGGAACCATACGGTGGTTATTGCCTTTTGTATTTGTAAGTGAAAGCGTTGGATTCAATGATTTCTCTTGGCTTCGATTGAAGGAAGAGGGTAGTCATGATCTCATGTATAGAACAAAAACAACGCTTCAGAAGCAAGCGGGGTTTATCAATGATTCCAATACCGGTAAGCCTGCCTATTTGGGAGGTAGATACGGACATTACCTGAGGTATCGCTTTCAATACAGAAGAAATATTTTTGCTGGAGTAACACTTGAGAATGACATGGGTGAGTCGTTTCAACAAGGGCCCGATTTCAAATCTGCTGGAATTTTTATTCGTGATGCAAAGTGGTTGAAGGCGTTCGCAATTGGTGATTATCAGGTGCAATTTGGTCAAGGTTTAACGTGTTGGAATAGCCTAGGCTTTGGTAAATCGGCATATGCGGTTCAAGTAAAAAAGAATGCACAAGGGCTTCGTCCATATTCATCGGTGAATGAAAATTTATTTTTTAGAGGAGTTGCCGCTACTGTGGGAAATAAAAACTGGTCTTTGTCGGCTTTTGCTTCCAGAAAAAAATTGGATGCAAATGTGAGTGGTGATTCATTGGTTCAAGATGATGGTTTGGTCATTAGTTCGCTTGCCTTGGGAGGGTTGCATAGAACAACGCAAGAGTTAGCTGATAAAGATGTGCTATCGGAAACGGTTTATGGTGGAAATGTACAATATGAAAGAGGGGTATGGAAAACCGGAGTTGTTGGTGTTGTTCAGCAATTCAGTGACTCTATTCAAGCACGAAGCGATTGGTACAATCAATATCGTTTTTCTGGAAAACAGAACCATGTAATGGGTTGGTATGGTGAAGGTGTTTGGAGAAATATTTCAATGTTTAGTGAAATGAGTAGAAGTGCGAATGGGGCATTTGCGGGAATTGCTGGTTTCAGTGCAGCTCTGCACAATTCCGTTTCAGTTTCTGTAGTGTATCGGAATTATGAGAAAGATTTTCAATCTGTCTATTCCGCCGTTTTCGCAGAAGGTAGCCCCAATATTCCTTCGAATGAAAAAGGAGTATACATGGGATTACAAGCCCAGCTTTCAAAATATTTGAGCATAACAGCGTATACAGATGGTGTTGCTTTTCCATGGTTTCGGTATCAAGTTTCTGCACCTTCCGTATTCTCAGATCACCTTATTCAGCTGAATTACAAACCAGATAAAAAGCATGAGTTATATGTTCGATATAGAAATCGTAAAACAAGTATAAATCAAAATGTAACTTCGGGTATTGACTTTCCAGTTGATCGCATGAATCAGCAAGTGCGATTGAATTTTATTTTTTCGCCCACGGCAGAGATTCGCTTGCATAGTAGATTGGAATGGGTAGACTATCAAGAAGAGGGTCAATCTAGAGAGCAAGGATATTTGGTCTTTCAAGACATTACATGGAAAAAATTAAATGTGCCCGTAAGCATTACTGCACGTTATGCCTTATTCCGAACAGATGGTTGGAACGCGCGTATGTATGCGTATGAGAACGATGTTTTATATAGTTACAGCATTCCTCCTTATTACGGAACTGGTGCAAGGGCATATCTCATTCTGAAATTTGATATTCGCAGAAACATTGATTTTTGGATCCGATTTGCTCAATGGACCTATACAGATAGAACTACAATTTCTTCAGGAAATTCAGAAATACAAGGACCCAGAAAATCTGATCTTACGCTTCAGTTGAGAATGAAGTTTTAAAGTCGTTTAAGAATTTCATTTTCAATTTCCTCACTGTCCCAAACCGCTTGAATATCGGGTCTATTCATGACTTCTTTCATGATTTGGTCTTGACGAATACCATTACTTAATGCTTGGTTGTATGGTATGTGACTAAAAGTTACTTGTGAGTATAGGGGTATCCACTTTTCTGGATACTTAGATGCGAATCTACCTTCGATTTTTTTCTGAAGAAGGAAATCTTTGTCGGCAGTTAAATCTCGCATCTCAATGTAGTTACGCAGTGCTAATTCTAAAATAGCATCACCGTTTGGCTTGCGTATTTTCCCATATTCTTTCAATAGATCTGGATGATCCTCACCCAATTCGTTCATTAATCGGTTTAGTTCGCTGCAATCTTCAAATCCACTGTTCATGCCTTGTCCATAGAATGGAACAATGGCATGGGCAGAGTCTCCCATGAGCGCAATTTGATTTTTGTAGTTCCAAGGGTTGCATTTGGTCATGACTAAACTAGCTGTTGGATTTGTATTGAAGTCAATAAGTAATTCTGGCATTAACGCTTTTGCATCTGGGAAATATTTTTCAAAGAAGTTCAGAACGTCTTCATCTGATTTTAATTTATCAAATGATACGTCTCCTTCGAAAGGAAAGAATAAGGTACAAGTAAAACTACCATCGATGTTTGGAAGTGCAATCATCATGAATTCACCGCGTGGCCAAATGTGAAGGCAGTCTTTGCGCATTTGGTGAGTGCCATCTGCATTCGCTGGTATTTCTAGTTCTTTATATCCGTGATCAAGGTAAGATTGAGAATATTCATTTCGATCTAGTTTGGTCATACGAGCACGCACAGCACTGAAGGCCCCGTCGGTTCCAAATATTTGATCAAATTGTTTGTGAATGCGTTCTTTATTTTCTCCCTCGAAAACTACGGTATTGGTGTCGAGTTCAACATCAATGCATTTGTGTTCGAAGTTGAGCGAAACATTTTCAAATTCAGCTGCGCAACGAACAAGTGTTTGATTGAGAATTCCTCTAGAAACGCTATAAATCGCTTGACCTTCTTTTCCATAAGGTTGATAGGTCAATTCTCCGTCAACCGCGTGCATTAATCTACCATACATTGGAAGTGCTACTTCTTCGATTTCTTTTCGAATATTTGCCCCTTCCAATCCTTTCCAACCGCGATCACTCAGCGCAAGATTTATACTTTTCCCTTGAACAACTTTTACGTTGCGAATGTCTGATCTGCGATCGAATACAGATACGTTATAGCCCCGTTTAGCGAGATAAACAGCCCACAAGCTTCCTACCAAACCGGCACCTACAATTGCTACATTTTTTTTACTCATGATACCGCATTTAATGCTTGTTCTAAATCGGAAATTAAATCGTGTTCATCTTCAATACCAACACTTAGACGCAACAATGAATCTGTTATTCCGCTACGTTCTCTTTCTTCCTTCGGAATGGATGCATGAGTCATGGAAGCGGGGTGACCTAACAAAGATTCAACACCACCCAATGATTCAGCCAATGAAAATACGCGAACGGCCATGGCTAATTTTTTAGCATCTTCGAACTGGTCTCCTTTCAAACTGAATGAAATCATGCCTCCGAAGTTTCTCATTTGCTTCTTCGCAACGTGGTGATTAGGATGCTCTTCGAAGCCTGGCCAATAGACACGATCAACCTTCGGATGGTTTTTTAAGAAATGAGCTACTGCTGCGCCATTGGAGCAGTGTCTGTCCATTCGAACGTGCAACGTTTTCAATCCGCGCAAAACCAAAAAACTATCTTGAGGACCCGGAGTTGCACCGCATGAATTGGCAATGAAGGCCAATTGTTCGTACAAAGAATCACTATTGCAACAAATAGCACCCATGACAACATCACTGTGTCCGCCTAAATATTTTGTTGCACTGTGCATGACAATATCTGCTTCTAAATCCAATGGATTTTGAAGATAGGGAGATGCAAACGTGTTATCTATGATTGAAATCAATTGGTGTTTTTTTGCGAACTGAACGCAAGCCTCAATATCAATGATTTTCATCATGGGGTTGGTTGGTGTTTCCACCCAAATCATTCTTGTATTTGCATTGACACAATTTTCCATCGCTGAAAAATCATGCATGTCTACGAAATGAAATTGAATGCCATACTTCGCAAATACTTTGGTGAACATGCGATAGCTTCCGCCATACAGATCATCGGTAGCAATCACTTCATCACCCGGATTCAACAATTTTATGATGGCATCTGCTGCGCCCATTCCGCTTGAGAAGCACAGACCGTATTTTGCATTTTCCAGAGCTGCAAGACAGTTTTCAAGAGCAAGGCGTGTAGGATTTTTTCCTCTTGCATAAGCAAAACCTTTATGCACTCCGGGGCTTTCTTGAACGTAGGTTGAAGTTTGGTAAATGGGAGTCATAATGGCTCCGGTAGTAGGGTCTGGTTCTTGACCCGCATGAATGGCTTTGGTTCCGAATTTCATGATGAAAAATTTCGTGCAATTTACATCATGCAGCAGATCAACAGCTGATTTCAGTTAGACATTCTTTTCCACGTACTTAATGATTTTCGAAGCAATATCAATTCCAGTTGCTTTTTCTATTCCTTCCAAACCTGGTGAAGAGTTGACTTCAATGATGAGCGGACCGCGTTCACTTCGAAGCATATCTACACCTGCAATGCCTAATTTCATTGCATTTGCGGCTTTTACTGCGGCAATTTCTTCTTCAGCCGTGAGTTCAATAACTGATGCGGTTCCGCCTCGATGCAGGTTACTTCTGAATTCGCCTTCTTTTGCTGTGCGCACCATGGCGCCTACCACTTGTCCATCGACCACAAAAGCGCGAATGTCTTCGCCTTTGCTTTCCTTGATGAATTCTTGAACAATAACGCGGGCCTTGAGTCCATTGAAAGCTTCAATGACAGAAATGGCTGCTTTTTTATTTTCTGCTAGAACTACCCCAAGACCTTGAGTTCCTTCAAGAAGTTTAATGATAACAGGAGCTCCACCTACTTCTTTTAATGTGCGCTCTACATCTCTTGAGTAATTGGTAAAAACCGTTTTTGGTAGACCAAGGCCTGCGCGCGATAGGATTTGTAGGCTTCTCAGTTTGTCTCTGGAACGAACTAAAGCTTGCGACTCCACCGCTGTAAAGACATTCATCATTTCGAATTGACGAACAACCGCTGTTCCGTAGAATGTTACAGAGGCACCAATACGCGGAATAACTGCATTCACTCCTGTAATTTCTTCTCTGCGATAGAAAATTTTCGGTTTCTTTTTTTCGATGAAAAGATCACATTTGGTATGATCAATAACACGGGCATCATGACCGCGCATTTGTGCAGCCTCAATAAGTCTTTTTGTACTGTACAGCTTCGCATTGCGCGATAAAACAACTAAATTCATACGGGGATTTTCAGAATACAAATTACGGAAAGCTTTGACGATTATTTCGTGGGATTGAAAAAAATAATTATTCCTTAAAGAATAGCGATTGCAGCTGGTTGATGTGTTCGCGTTTATTTGCTTTAGCCCTGATGTATTTTTGGGCGCAAGTTCTGCATTTCGAATAGTCTAATGTATGCATTGACCAATAAAAATCGAATGCTTCATGAAACGCATTTTTATCAATGGGAAGATCAAAACCAGCACCTTCCATGGATAAATTTTGCCAAGGAGTTGCATTTGAAATAATAGCAGGTAGTCCCGCAGATAAGCCTTCTGCAATGGCATGCCCGAAATTTTCTCCGCGTGTGGGAAGATAGAAAACATGCGCCCATTGGTAGTAATCTCGAATCTGCTCTCGGTTAAGATGTCCCAACCATTCATGCTTTATTTCTGTGTTTTTCAGCAAGGCATTTACATGATTTACTAAATCAGAATCTTGAAGTAATCCGGCAATTTTCCAAACCGCAGGTTTATTCCAATGGGCTAAAAGTTCTGCAGCTTCTAAAATGCCTTTTTCTAAACTAACTCGAGCCACGGTGAAGAGGTGGAGTTGGTTAGGTGATTTATTTTTTTCATTCAAATCAGTTGTTTCCAACGAGGCTAAATTGGGAGCAATGTGCACTTTTGCATGAGCTCCGAAGAAATGACGAATTTCTCTCGATTCAATTTCTGAAGTTGCGTGCCATACAATGTTGGAGTAGGTTTTCCGAATTCGAGAGAGTAAGAGAAATCCCTTTTTTTTGAAGGGCTTTATTTTGAGTGCCTCGGGTTTTAGCATGCCCCGAGGAGCACATATAACCTTGAATTGTAGTTCATGCCTTTTCGCAATTTTCAGAGGAAGTTGTGTGAAAAGAGGTGACCAAAGTGAGTTGAGATAAATCCAATTCGGTTGAATTTCCAAAATGATTTTTTCAAAAACGGCTTCATTTATTTTATTCTCATTCAAATAAAACACATGTGTTTGGTCAGTATGCGAAATCCATGTTTCAGTTTGCACGGGATAGGGCTGGTTGCTTCCATGATCTGTATTTCGTGTAACAATAAAAAATGACACGTTCACAACATGTTGTGTCATGGAATGCAATGATTGTGTAGGCCCCCCTGCTTGAGTGCCAGGAAGATACCAATCAGAAAAGACAAGAATTTTCAAAGACATTGAATGTGATTGTTTTTAATCCAATGTCCCAATACAACCAAATGCCAAAAGGACGTGAATGGTTTGTTTTGATCTCCGTTTTTGAATGAATTCCAGGCCTTCAGCAATGCTTCATTTTTGAAATATGAAGTTTTGCAAAGAATGGCAATTCCTTCTTCACAAAATGATTTTAATTCATGACGCATCCAAATATTCCAAGGAAGGGTGAAACCCATTTTGGGTCTGTTCACTATTTCTGATGGAAGTATATGTGAGAAAGTATCTGTTAGAAATTGTTTGGGCGTATGTGGAAATTTCAATTCGTCGGGAATGCGCATGGCACAGTTAACAACTCTATGATCTAAAAATGGAACGCGTGTTTCAAATGCATTGGCCATGCTCATTTGATCGCTATCTCTGAGTAAAATGTCATGCATATAACCATAGATTTCACTTCGTGAAACGGAAGTAATAAGTCTTGTTGTATCAAGAAATGCTTCGTCAATGTGTGGTATTGCTGCTGGTTGTGATTGGTTTTTCAAAATGGTTTTTGGATCCCAAACAGTTCTCATGGTGTTGTAGCAACCCTTTAAATTCGACGCTCCGTTGCGAAGCATTTCTGATTTTCTTCTTCCAACTTCACTCTTATTAAACTGCTTATAGGCAGCTGACATCACCGAGCGAATGGGTTTCGGTAGTGTGAAGGGAAGTTGACTTTTAACTTGACTTAAATGTTTAAAAACGGGATAGCCGGCAAATAACTCGTCTCCACCAAGACCTGAAATAGCTACAGTTAGTCCGGAATTTTTCGCTGCTTCTGTTACTACGAAAGTATTGGGTCCATCTCCGCTTGGATGATCCATGGCTTCGATGGCTTCAGGAATTTTATTTAAAAAATCAGTAGCTTTCAAGACAACCTCATGGTGATTGGTTTTCCATTTTTTGGCAACGAGCTGAGCGAATTCACTTTCATTGAAGGCATCTTCTTCAAATGAAATGGTAAAGGTTTGAATTGGCGAGTCGCTTATTTCTGACATGAGACCTACAAGGAGCGATGAATCTATACCACCAGATAAGAATGCCCCATAGTTGACATCACTTCGTAGGTGCTGCTCAACAGATAATGAAAGCGATTCTTTGAGTTGGTTTTGAAATTCTATTTTACTACCGAATGAATGTTCGGTTTCAATTTCATAATAACACTTTTTTGAATTTTGATTTTTATCTATCTTCAAATAATGTCCAGGTTCAAGAACATAAATATCTTCAATGATGGTATTTGGAAAGTGAACGGTTTGTGTGCTCACATACTCAGAGAGTACATCAGTATTTAGTTTGTTTGAAAACACGTTGGTTTCAAGTAGAGCTCGCATTTCAGAGCTAGCGTAGATCACCTCATTTGAATTTCCGTAATACAATGGCTTCATGCCAAAGCGGTCTCTTACCAGGTATACGATTTGTTTTTCAATATCGAAAAGGATGAAAGCAAACATCCCCGCTAATTTTTCAAATGCGTTTTCTCCCTGTGTTTCGTAGAGTGCTAGTATAGCCTCGGTGTCGCTGCAGGTTTTGAATGTATAGAGGTGTTTTAATTCGTCTCGAAGTTCTTTGTAGTTGTAAATTTCTCCATTGAAAACAATCACTGTTTTTTCCGAAGAAGAAAACATGGGTTGGTTGGAATTTTCGGAAGTGTCAATGATAGAGAGACGTTGATGACCTAAGGCTATTGAATCTGAAATGTATGAGCCCGTTGCATCTGGGCCTCTGTGCTGCAGAGATGCGTTCATGGCATGAATAACATGCTTCGCAAGGGGCAAAGATTGGTTGAAATGAATTATGCCATTAATTCCGCACATTTCCCGAAGTTAAAAAATACGTGAGGTTATTGATCCAGTTTTTCACACTGATTTCTTTGCTTTTCTCTGAACTTACATTTCCCATTTGGGCGAGCTGAGCCTCTGATTTTTCAAAAAGACCATTTAAAGCTTGTATGAGGTCTGACTCATTTTTTGGGTTAAACGAATATCCATTTTCTCCTTCACATAAAAACTGAAAGTGCGAATGAATTGACGTGGAAAGAATAAGTGGCAAAGCTTTTTTAGCGCATTCGTGTACCACAACTCCCCAAGGCTCAAATGTGCTGGGTAGTACAAATGCAGTGGCCTTGTTTAATTCGGAATTCAGTTCTTTGGGTTGAAGAAATCCGTGGTGAATAATGTTATCATTTAACACGCGTTGGTCCCATTCTATTCCGGTTCCGGCGCAGTGCAGCTTCCATCCCAATGCTATTCCCTTACTTTTAAGGAAGCAAGTCCAAAGAAAATGAAGATTTTTCTGAGGCACATAACGAGACACACACCACAGTGTCTTAGTCGAGTAATCTTTTTCAGCTACTGCTTCTATTTCGTCTGAAGCGGTGTATAAACCTGTTCGAATATGTGAGGAAGAAAAGCCAATTTTTGAGGCCATTTTTTTTTGTGAATCACCTGGAACAAATGCGAAGTTGAATCGGTTTTTCAACTTCAATCTGAAATAAAAACTTCCTATGAACTGTCTAAATTGGTTTTCCCATGGGGTGTCGAACATGAGGATTTTTATTCCTGCATAATCTTTTATCAATGCCATGTATTCTTTATCGGCCCATCCGCTAATTAATACGGCATTGTATTCTTTCAAGTCCAGATTTTTCAATACACTTGAATTTTTTTCATGGTGAATAATATCAGCCTTCCAATTGAATTGAAAGGGGGCTTCAGCATGAACGGGATAATGAATTACGGTAAAATGGAATGTACCTTGAGCTTGATTCAAGCAATTGACCATATAATCAGCCAGTTCTCTATACAAGACTAAAATCTTCATGTCACTGCCGTTTCATTGCTTTTTAGTTGCTCCAATTGAAGGCGAATCCTATTGTCTTTGTATAAATAGAAATACATCCATAGGAAGAATGGAAATCCATTTAAGAAATAGTGTCCTTGTCGGGCTAGGTACAAAATAATAATGAGAGTTAGACCATTCGACATGACCCAGTAGGTTTCTTCCACAGCGGTTTTCTTGAATATCCAGCATTTGAAGAGTACAAAAAACATAACGCATAAACCGTATAAGCCTGTTTCTGACATAAGTCTTAAGAACATAGAATTTGCATCCATCTTATTAAAATCTATATCTACTGCTCCGGCTAAGTTTGTGAGCGAGTATTTATCGAATGCAATTGGGTGAGAGCCAAGTCCGGTACCTAGAAGTGGATTCCTTTTGAAATTTTCTAGGGCCACATGGTAATTGTTGTAGAGAACGAAACTAGAGCCATGTATGTCATAACTCTTGTAGTTTCCTGTATTGAAAACAGTAAAGGTTCCGTCCCACCGCTCAGTGAATTCAGGAATATTTTTATATGCGTAATCGAATGAGAAAATAAAAAGTGGAACGAATATGATGGCATATTTCACGAATCCTAAATTCAAAAGCATGAGTACAATGGTTAGGAATATGGCTATAATTCCCAAACTAGAAAAGGTCAAAAAATAGGCAATTGCAATGACTATGCTTTGCCAACGTTTTACGAATAGGGTTTTTCGAGCTACAATGTTATAACATGAAACGAAGAATGCGGGCGCTATTGCCGCGGCGAAATATGCGGGTTCTGAAAAAACTGAGTTCACGCGAATACCGAGGCCTCCTTGTGTTACCCCCCACTTATTGAAAATCCAACCAAAGTGATAACCTGGTCGAAAGCCAACTTTAAATGAAATAAGCTGGAAAATTCCAATCAACGATATGATCAGGGCTCCGAACATATAGTACTTGAATAATTCCTTCAAGTTATAGTCAAAGGCTTGAATGACATAATGATAAAATAGCACTGAAGTGAAAAAGCCTACAAATATTTTAATGAATTGAGTGTAGGTGTTTAAACCGGCTGCAACATAAATGATTCCGCCAATGAGTAGCGGAATGAATATGAGTACCGGCCATTTAGGAACCCCATATTTAGCGAAGAAAATAGGGAAGAAAAGTAGGAAGAAAAGATAACTTACGTAGGCTTCAAATGGCTCTTTAAAAAAAACATAAGATGAGATGAAGACGGTGATGAAAATAGATATGACAACAAACCATCTAAACATTGCTTTCTTTTTTTTGAGGTTGAGCTATTCGGTCTTTCCAACGAATGAACTTCACTTCAAAAATATGGTAACTTAAGGAGGAAATAACAATTGAAAGCACAAATGATACTCCATAGAGCAGCAGGTGCTCTGGTGTAGAGATGTCTTTATTCAGCCCAATGGTTTTCTCAAGCAAATGAATGGTGAACACAATACATAAGACATGGTACATGTAGAAGCCGTATGAAATCTTACCTAGGTACTCAAATGGTTTGAAATGAAATTTGAAAAAGCTTTTTTCATTACCAACAACATTGAGAATGATTATCAGAAACAGAATTGCGAAAATGAGATAAAGAATATCCTCTAAAAAACGAGGAGTAAGAAATATGAGAACAGGAAGTAAAACAACGCTGAGTACTTGATTAACGGGTAGAAATGCAATTTTTAAAATCCAAGATTTTTTAGCATAGAAATAATAGGCTCCGAGTCCACCCAGTGCCATGCATTCTATTTTCGACATGGCAAAGAATTTTTTAATAACAAGCAATGATGGTTTGGGATAATACTGTGAACCTATGATTAACAGTGCTTTGATTAGTATGAGAAATACTATGATACGAATCAATGTTTTCTCTAGATTTTTACTTTTCTTAATCACCCATGGCCATGCCAAATAAAACTGTTCTTCAACACCTATTGACCAAGACTGACCTATGTTTGGTACAGCGGTGGTATAAATGCTGAATGCCAAATTGGGCATGAATAAAGCATAGAGTATGAAGTTTCCCCAAAAGTTTGGATCAAAGAATTTGTCTTGTTCGGGTACAGCAAAGAATTCAAAATGTGGAAGTACGAAAAAGCCAATGATAAAAATGAAATAATACAGCGGCCAAATTCTTAGAATTCTTCTGAAGTAGAAGGGCTTGACTTGAATTTCACCGTAATTCTCTTTTTCTTTGAGTAAGAGATACGTGATCAGGAATCCGCTGAGAACGAAAAAAAAGACGACTCCAAGTGCGCTGCTATAAGCAATAAGGGGACTTAACCAGCCGACCTCTTTATTTAGAACAGATTCAAGTGCCGTGAATTTGGTGATTCTCTCGTCTGGAACAATCCAATGTGTGCCATATCCCGTGAACTTCTTTACCAATTCAACATGGGTAAAGAACACAGCAAGTGCTGCAAAAAAACGTAAACTATCAATGCCTTTAAAATGTTCCTTTTTCACCTTGTCACTTTTCGTGACGGGAAGTTACGATTTTTCAATCATCTGTTGAAGCAATTGCTCCGTTTCCACTCTGATTTTTTCCCAAATAAAGTTCTTTTTGACTTGTTGTAAACCTGTATCGGCAAGTAGTTGTCGTTCAGATTGACTCATGGAATTAAACTGTAAGATGGCTTTTTCAATGTCTTGTGGCTTTTCAATCAGAATTCCACATTGTGCGTTGATTAGCACTTCAACCGCACCTACATTGGTTGCAATAGGAACCAAACCTCTGGACATTCCTTCTAATAGAACATTCGGCATACCCTCAGAGTAAGACGGAGAGACAATGGCATCGCAAGCATCTAACAATTCACAGATAGACTTTTTATCTTTCTGTGGACCATGATAGGTAATATTTTTTGATTTGATTCTTTTTCTAAATGGAATGTCTCCTATGAAATGGAATTGAATGTGTGTATGGTTTTTCAATACAACATTAATTTCTTCAATGGCTTTTCTTCGCTCATATCTTCCCAAAAAAACAAAAACAGGATGCTCATTTTGAATTCGCTGTGTAACCACCCAATCGGAATCAATACCCGACGGTATCTCTGCAATTTTTGATTTTTCAATATTCAATTGAATCAATATTTCAGTGATTTTTCCGCCATAGGATACCACATAGTCTGCATGTTTTAAATTCCATTTAACAGGGTCCTTCAGCAACCAACTTTTTATTCTTTCAGAAAAAGATGCCGGACGCTGAAACATTTCCAATCCGTGAAAATTGACGGCAATTGGTCCTATGTCTATTTTATTTTTGCGTTTTAGATCCAAGAGATGCCAAGCTGTGAATCCTTTCGCAATGACAATGTCAAATGTTGACCATTCTGTTTTTAGTTTTTGAAAAAGATCAATGGAATATTGATGCGATTCTCTTAAATAGTGTCCAGGCATTTGTCCCAATGAAGGAAATCGAAACCCGAAAACGTTGAGATGGGTGTGATTATTAAAAGCATTTTTCACATCATTGTTTGTAGGCAATTTTGATTTTCCGTAAACACAATGTGCCAAGGTTACTTCATGGCCAAGTTCAAGGAGATGCTTACAAAGATTAGCGCTGTGACGTTGCATGCCACCAATACAATAGGGCGTTATTCCATCAGTCAACAAGGCTATTTTCATGATTCAAAGTAGTTTAGAATTGCACGTGCGTTATTCGTCCACTGATGTCTTTCCAATACAATTTCTTTGCTTAATGTTCCAAAGCATTTGTACATCTCTGGTTGATTTATAAATTCTTGAAACCGTTTCAGCAGTTCGTCTTCCGATCCAGAAAAGAGTGCACAAGATTTTTCAGAAAAAATATCAAGTACACCAGGTTTATTAATAGCAATAATGGGTTTTTCCATTAAAGCATATTCAAATAATTTTACCGGTGAACAATACCAAGCTGTAGACGGTAAAAGCAAAACATCCATGACTGAGAGGTAATTCCAGATTTCTTTTTTAGGAATAGAACCGGTAAATGTTACTTGGTTGGAAATTTCAAGTTCCTTGCATATTTTCTCGTATTCAGGTATTAAGTACCCATCGCCTACAATCAATAAGTGAACATTCTTCATTTTTATTTTCGCAAAAGCACGTATGCACAAATCAACACCGTGGTATGGTAAAATTGACCCCACAAATCCAAATACTTTTTTATCTTTTAAATGCGCGAAAGGTTCTGGATGCTTCGAATGAAGTGCCATTTGAATTTCATTTTTTGAAATGGCATTTGGAGTAAAAATGAATTTTTTCTGTTCAATTCCATACCTGCTACTCAGGACTCTGGTTAATTCAGAGTTTATTGAGGCTATTGCGGTACAGGATTTAAGTAGATTTTTAAACTTGTATTTGCCAATGAAATGGATCAATGAACCAGACCCTTCAAATGCTTTCGTCTCTTCCTCGAATGGAGCATTAATTTCTACAACGTGATGAATTCCATATTTTTTGATTATTCGAACACTTCCATTGCTCATCCATGCACTTCTTTCATAAATCAAATCGGGTTGGAAGGACTGAATTTTTTGCATCAATTTCTTTTGAGCAAATGAGTCGAATTGCATCCATTTCAGTTCTTTTAGTGAACGCCAAATAATTTTAGGAACGAATTGTTTGAATTTCTTTTTCTGAACCGGCACATGCTTCTCGGATAAACGAGATTTCGGTTTTTCACCCATGACCAACACCTCTACTTCATGACCCATTTCTTGAAAGGCTTCTACCATTCCTCGCATATGAGAACCATAGCCTGTAGATGCTTCAAAATACAGTTGACTATGGGGTGAATAAAACAAGATTTTCATTTCAATGCAATCATGATTTTTTCTATCTCGTGCACTCGGTAATCGACGCTGTCTTTTTCGCTTACTTGCTGATTGAAGCTGGTATGGTCAATAGCTTCCCCGTTAAGGTAATGATTGAAAAAGTTTTTCCAATCGGTTCCACGGTTTTCTTCAAAAATTCTCTTTCTTACCAAACTAGATTCAGGCCCAATAAAGAGGTAGGGTACTCCAAATTGTTGGTATTCGAAATATTTTGTAGTGAAAAAATCTTGATTGTGCTCAGCCAAGAGAATGATACACCATTGGGCATGTGATATTTTGCGCTCAATACTTTTACCTATGGAGTCTGATAGTTGTACTGTTGGATGTGATTTGAAAATAGGTTGAAGTTTGTCCGCGCTCGAAGAATGAATCTGTATGGTTAGTTCCTGATATTTTTTTGGATGCTCTTTTCGTAACAGGTCTAAATCTTGGGCAATCTCTTCAAAAAATTTTTCTGTATCGAGATAAACTTCACCGCCATAAATCAATTGTATGGATTGCGTATTTCTCGGTGATTTGCGTATTTCCATACGCTTGTCTGAATAGAAATGTTTAAGATGAAATAGTTTTTTGTCTGAGCGTGACAACCACCCTTTGGAAATAAACGGCTCAAAAATTTCTTGCGCTGGAGCAGAAATTATTGTGGCCTGCTCTACCACCTTCTTTGCTTTTTCTTCCTCTTCCTTTTGCTTAAGTTCAGATAAATGGGTGATGCCATAATTACGCGCATTGAGCCAAGGATCACGAAGATCAACCCAAAGCTTAAGATGATCAAATTTTTCTTTGAATGTGGCACATGCTCTTAGCATTTCCCATGGCGCACCTGTAGCAAAGATCCAATGAACCGGATGATTCTTAGTTATTTCATTTAATTTTTCGGAAAGCGAATGATTCCATCCAAGACTCACATCGTAGGGTGTACCTTGATATTTCTTGAGTACGGACCGAAGGGACGCTCGGTATTGAATTTTCTCCAAAAAGTTTTGGGGTGTACTCAAGAGTATATTCGGGTATTTTCTTGGCAAGGAATACACTTGTATGTTATTATGACGAACATCGTCTGTCCAAACAGAAGTTTCAGTATCTGATATAGAATCAGCTTTTATAACGTGAACATGGTAATTCTTCTCTGCAAATGCTTTGGCTAATTTTGCCCACCGCCTTCCACCAATTCCCTTGTTCGGAGGAAAGTCGTAGTTGACAATGATGATATGTTCTTTAGTAGTTGGCATTTACATGCTCTGCAACGTAAGCGATTTGTTCTTGTGTTAATTCGGCATACATGGGTAAAGAAAGTATTCGCTTTGCAATTTTTGCCGCATTTGGGAAATCAATTTCAGAATGATTGAATCTGGAATAGCATGGCATGAAAGGCATTGGAATTGGGTAGTGAACGGCGGTGTCAATTCCCTTCTCTTTCAAACGAATTGCAAGTTCGTCTCTGTTGTCATGTTGAATAACATAGAGATGATAAACATGCTTAAATCCTTCTCTCTCTCTTGGTTTATGAACAGAGGTCTGAAGCAAATCATTGTATATGTGGGCATTGTTGATACGCATGTCAGTCCATTTTTCAAGATGTGGAAGTTTCGTATTCAGCACGGATGCTTGAATACCATCCATTCTTGAGTTTCGACCTTCAAGCAAATGATTGTGTTTTCCTTCTTGTCCATGATTAGCTATGGCTCTGGCTATTCGGGCAATTTCATCATTGTTTGTCACCATTCCTCCTGCATCGCCATACGCTCCTAAATTTTTTCCGGGATAGAAACTAAAGCTTGACGCGTGTCCAAAAGTTCCTGCTTTTTTACCATGTATTGTGGCGGCATGCGATTGAGCGCAATCTTCCAAAACGTGAAGTCCGTGTTTTGTTGCAATCTCCATGATTCTATTCATATCTACAGGATTACCATAGAGGTGTACTGGAATAATGGCTTTGGTGCGAGGAGTAATGTGCTGCTCAATTAAATTCAAATCAATTAACAAATCATCATCAACGTCTACAAAGACGGGAGTACCGCCAGCAGTTGTAACAGACTCGGCAGTGCTAATCCATGAAATAGCTGGAACCAAAACTTCATCACCTGTTCCAATTCCCATAGCTTTTAAAAGAATTTCAAGGCTATCTGTTCCATTGGCACATGCAATGGTGTGCGTCATGCCCATATACGAGGCATACGCTTTCTCAAAAGTATCTGCGGGCCCTCCTGCAATAAACGCAGTAGTGTGAATGGCATGCATAATGGCTTCATCCATTTCTGGGAGTAAGCTTTTGTATTGTGCTTTTAGATCTACAAATGGTATGTTCATTAGCGTATTTTTTTTGCTGGATTCCCAGCATAAATTCCAGATTCTGTTATGTTTTTAGTAACAACCGCACCTGCACCAATTACAACGTGGTCACATATGGTGACAGGCAGTAGGGTTGCGTTTGATCCAATGGAAACATGATTTCCAATTTTTGTTTCTCCCCATTTCGATTTATCATTCCCACTTGGTCCACCCTCTTTGAATAAATCATTGGTGAACATAACACCATGAGCAATGAAGCAGTCTTCCCCAATAGTTACGAGTTCACAAATAAAGGTGTGTGATTGAATGCGGGTTCTATTACCAATAACAACCCCTTTCTGAATCTCTACGAACGGACCAACAAATACATCGTTTCCAATCTCACATTCGTATGCATTCACAGGTTCAACAACTGTTACCCCTGACCCCAGTTTGACATCGCGCAATTGCGATTGATATTTTTTTAAATCACTCATTGCAAAATATTTGCGTAAATTTTTTCTATCGCATCAATACTTCTTAAACCCTCTGTCCCTTCCACATTCTGGCCTATGCCAGTTTGTATTTCTTTTACAATACTCTCAATAACTTTATCATGATTACTACTTGTGCCCTGGTATTTACCATATGCATTTGGTTTATCATTGAAGTCAATATCTGTTGGTAGTGGTTGATTTTCTACATTCCAAAACTCGATTTTATTCAAATAAGCACCACCTATTTTAATGGTTCCTTTTTCGCCAATGACAGTAATGCTTCCTTCGTAGTTTTTTTCGTAAACACAAGTAGTCCAAGTTAAAGATCCCAATGCACCATTCTCAAATTCCATTACGGCAACTCCTGAATCTTCAGTTTCTATATTGTGGTTTTGTGTCGCAGCTTTCGCTTTCACACTTTTCACTTCTCCACACCACCAAATAAGTAAATCAATGAAATGACTGGCCTGAGTGAAAAGGGCACCACCTTCTTCTTGTATTTTTCCTCTCCAACTTGAATCGTCATAATACCCTTGATAACGATTCCAAAGTACATCACACTTGACCATGAAAATTCGACCTAACCAACCAGAACGAATGGCTTGGTGTGTAAGTGATACGGGTACGTTGAATCTATTCTGTTTTACAACCCATAACTTTTTACCATTGGCTTTTGCCGCATCATTCATTTCCTGTGCATCACGCACGTTCAATGACATGGGCTTTTCAACCAAAACATGAAATCCATTATTTAAGGCCTGAATAGATTGAGTTTTATGTAAGGCGTGGGGTGTTACTATGTTGATGACATCTGCATCGCATGCTGCCATCAAGTCTTCAAAGTTGGTATAGTATGGAATGTGGTTGTAGAGTTCTGATAACTCTTGAACACGAGTAAGCTCAATATCGCAGATACCCACAATTTCAACATTGGGGTCAGCATCCAAAACGGCAATGTGACGCTTACCAATACTTCCACATCCAACAACAGCAAATTTTACTTTCATGTGCTGCAAAGTAACAATCATTTTCTAATCTTGGCCATTTTTCGCCTCGAGGAAATGTGAAAGTCTGTAGGTTTGGAGTTGATTATTTTCGAAAAATTCAATTTGACTTTCCTGAAGGGCATTTTTTAATTTCTTCTGAAATTCTACTTCTGAACGAATACAAATATTATTTAATGGACTGGTTGAAAGCGGGAATGGACCCGCTTGTGCTGACACAAAAAGCGTTTTAAATCCGAGTGATAAACGTTCAAAAAGTAAAGTGGAATAGGCCATTATGGCAATGTCTTCCTCATGAAAATTCCAGGCCGTAGGGGTCTCTCCATCGAAAATATGAAATGAACAGTCTGAAAGAAGTTGCGTGTAATGTGCGAGCATGTCTTTTCGTTTCCTCTCTTTCGGATGAGGATAGATGACCAGAGTAATGTGGTTATTTTCCTGAAGAAAAGTGTGGAGCTCACTCAAAATAATTGCTTCATTTTCTAAAATACCTAAACCAGGATCCGCATGCCCTTCCTCCCTACGAACCCATTCCCCGTGACTGTAAAAGGCAATTGAGTTTGCCGGTGTTTGTTGATTCATCTGATAAAGGTGCTCATACGTATGGTATTGCTCCGGGGGCCAATGCAAAAGGCTGTTGTAGGTCCAATTTGTAAACTGTGCTATTTCCTCCAAATGATAGGCGGAAGAACAAACAACACTATTTGCAATCAGATGCGTATGGTGAGCACTCAATGGACCAGGCGATGGAATTTTCATTACATCAATGCCTTGTTCCATCAATAAAAGTGACAACAGGTTTGCATCTTTTTCGAATGGTGTGAAATCGATAAATGATTTTAAATGATTCTCATGCATCAATTTCAATACGCAAGCCCATTCCATAACCTCGCGAATCTGAAGGGCAAGGTTTAACCGATTTCTTGACCAAATGCATTGAATAGAAACGAGGAGCGAAAACAAGAGAAATCGGAATGAAGTTGATATTTTTAATTCTTCACGCGATATGACATGTAGAGCTTCAGCCGATTTTAAATTCGCCAATACATATTCTCTGGCAATTTGTATTTGATTCGAGGTTGAAACAAGCATGAGATGTCCGCTCTGTAGTTGAGACTGCTTGAATTTTTTCCTTTTAATAATGCGATACAATTCTTTAAATCCAATCCAATGATCGAATTTTGCCGCATCGGGAAGACGGTAGGATAAATCATTTTTAGATCTCTCGTATACCCATGGAAAGTTAGACGCATTTCCACACCTTTTTCGTTGTTTGAGGAAAGAAAGGCCTGTTTGAAATGCACTCATTTATTCAATACTTGGTATCAGTGAATCTGCCGGTCCGGCGAAAGCAAATATATGTTTGTCTTTGAATTTTTTTGAGAAATGCGCCGCGGCCGTTGATGCCTCCATTCCATTTTTACAAATAAGAATAACATTTCCACCCCTCAACAATTCAGCTTGCAATTCATCGGGTTCACATGATGGAAATACTGCATGTTCTCCCAAATGAAGAATTGTAGTTTGGTATTTATGTTGAATGGAAATGAATTGATCCACGCTTGTAATCAAATGATCGAATGTTGGCTTATCTGCCATTGCTTGATGTAGGTTGAAGGTCTCCCATTGATTGCTTTTACCATCAAACAAGCTGTAGCCATTTTGAATGATCACGTCTTCAAAATATAACCAGCCCAAATGCGCAGCTTGCATGCCTATGGTACCAACCACAGAGGTTGTTACTCCATCGTTGCAAGAGATTTCAGTGTTGTCCTTTCCTTCTAAATCTGATAACAAGTGATGAAATAGTGAAGATTCAGGGTGAAGAAAGGCGACTGCTCCATGGTTTTTTTGCGAAGCAGCATGAATAAGCGGAATTTTATGCTTTTGGCAGAATTTCATAATGGACTGTTTCGAACTCAGACGATCAGTGAAATCAAAAACAAGATCAGGGCGAAAATCAATTTCCTCGTCGAAATATTGTGGAAGAGCAACAACAAACTTGTTCGAGTTTCTATCTGAAATCCATTTTTGAAGCACTACAACTTTGAACTGATTCAAATCATTTTTCGTGAAAAGCCATTGTCTGGACAAAGGTTCTTCGGTAACTACATCACCATCCATCAACGTCATTTTTTCAAAAGGTAAATCCAAAATGGAGGGCAAGGCGGCATGACACAGGCCACCTGCTCCAATTAAGAGGATATGCTTTTTAGAAGTCGTTTTCATGGAATTTGGGTGCAATTTACACACAAGAGGGGAAAATTTATTTTTGGAATGAAATTTTAAGTATCTGAAAATGAGTGTGTTGAAAAAAAAGAGTGCGGAAAAATGAAAAAAAAACGGGTGCAAAGTGAAAAGTTGTACTTTTGCGAGCGTATTTAACCATTTAAATAGTATTACAATGTCAGAAATTGCACAAAAAGTAACGGAAATTATCGTTGACAAATTAGGAGTTGAAGCATCAGTTGTAACTCCAGAGGCTAGCTTCACAAATGATTTAGGTGCTGATTCTTTGGATGTGGTTGAGTTAATTATGGAATTTGAAAAAGAATTCAATATTGCTATACCAGACGATCAAGCTGAGAAGATTGTTACCGTTGGTCAGGCAGTAGAGTATATTTCAGCTCACGCCAAGTAATCTTATTACTTATTTTAACGAACTATGCAGCTTAGAAGGGTTGTTGTAACCGGTCTTGGTGCTGTAACACCTTTGGGTAACACCGTCTCAGAATACTGGGACGGTCTTATCCGTGGTGTTAGCGGTGCGAACCTTATTACTCGTTTTGACGCGTCGAAGTTTAAAACGCGTTTCGCTTGTGAATTGAAAGGTTTGAACATAGAAGACTTCATTGAGCGCAAAGAGATGCGTAAAATGGATCCCTATACGCACTATGCTGTGCTTGTGGCTCAACAGGCCATTCAAGACGCTGGTTTGTTAGAATCTGGTTCTTTAAATAAAGATAGAGTAGGAGTAATTTGGGGGTCAGGAATTGGCGGTCTATATACCTTCCAAGAGGAGTGTGTAAACTTCGCCAAGGGAGATGGTACCCCTCGTTTTAACCCTTTTTTTATACCTAAAATGATTGCCGACATTGCGTCGGGTCATATCAGTATTCAATATGGTTTCAGAGGCCCAAACTACACTACAGTAGCGGCCTGTGCTTCTTCAACCAACGCGCTCATTGATGCGTTCACCTACATTCGTTTGGGTAAAGCAGATGTTATTGTAAGTGGTGGTTCAGAAGCTGCAGTAACTGAAGCCGGTGTTGGTGGATTCAACGCATTGAAGGCGTTATCTGAAAACAATGACAATTTCGCTACCGCTTCAAGACCTTTTGATGCCACTCGCGACGGATTTGTTCTTGGCGAAGGCGGAGGATGTCTCATTCTTGAAGAATTGGAGCACGCCAAAGCCCGCGGTGCAAAAATTTATGCCGAAATAGTGGGTGGTGGAATGTCTGCCGACGCTTACCACATTACCGCTCCTCACCCAGAGGGATTAGGCGCTACGCTTGTTATGCGCGCTGCACTTGAAGATGCAGAGATGAAACCAGAGGACTTGGATTATATCAATGTTCACGGTACATCAACTCCCCTCGGAGATGTTCAAGAAGCAAAAGCTATTCAAACTGTTTTTGGCGAACATGCATACAACTTAAATATTTCAAGTACGAAGTCCATGACCGGACACTTGCTTGGTGCAGCCGGTGCAATTGAAGCAATTGCAACCATCATGGCTGTGAAAAATAATATTGTTCCTCCAACAATTAACCACGCTACGCCAGATGAAAATCTCGACGCTAAATTGAATTTCACATTTAATAAAGCGCAACACAGAGAGGTGAGAGCCGCTCTAACCAATACTTTTGGATTTGGTGGACACAATACGTCTGCGATTTTCAAGAAGTACGAATGATTTGGCGGTCCATCTTTCATCAACAACGGAATTCATCTTTAGCGAAGTTCATTCAACTTACATTTCGATTCAGGCCTAAAAACCTCGATCTGTATGAGACTGCATTGCGTCATGCTTCAGCGGCCGACGAAATAAAACCTGGAGTAAAAAATAGCAACGAACGATTAGAATTCCTGGGAGATGCCATCTTAGATAGCATAGTGGCACATTACCTATTTACGAAATATCCCTCACTTACGGAAGGCGAATTAACCAAAATGAAAAGTAAGGTGGTTCGCAGAGATAACTTAAATTCAATAGGTTTTGAATTGAAACTTTACGAGGTACTCAAAGTAAATATTGGAAATCAAGAAATGCATGAGTCACTCATGGGGAATGCATTGGAAGCACTTTTTGGCGCCATGTTTTTAGATCAAGGATATAAAACAACCCGTGAGGTTGCATTGAAGTTGTTAAAAGAACATGGATTGGATGAACGTGTGCATAGCGATGTAGATTACAAAAGTAAATTGCACGAATGGTCACAGAAACACAGACGAACACTTCAATATTCTGTGTTAAATCAAAAGAACAATGGACCTTACATGGAGTATCACATTCAACTGGAAATTGATGGAGAACCGGTGGGGCAGGGAAAAGGTGGATCTAAAAAAGCTGCTGAACAGATGGCGGCAAAAGAAGCAGCACAAAAAGTATTGATTGTTAACGAATAAATTATACCACATGTACAACGAAATGAAAGAGCATCTAGCAAAAGAATTAGTGTCAATTCAAGAGGCAGGTCTTTTCAAACGCGAACGCATCATTACTACCCCACAAGCTGCTGTGATTCAAACAACAGATGGTAAAGAGGTTTTGAATTTTTGTGCAAA